>Ga0213864_10000748_pt1 | contig 14873 bp, 13 predicted proteins | sample PICome_5_FD_160078 | JGI IMG/M metagenome (GOLD analysis project Ga0213864, IMG submission 160078) | Coastal seawater microbial communities near Pivers Island, North Carolina, United States - PICO247 | ecosystem: Environmental > Aquatic > Marine > Coastal | place: USA: North Carolina... | reverse complement strand
GTATTGGTCGAGGAATACGTCCTGTATATATGTTCTGCCGGAGTTGTCGCTGCCGCTTGCGGCAGAAACCGACGGATGCGAAGTCAGGTACCCGGCGTCATTGTTGAGCACGCTAACGTTGTCTCCGGACTGCACGACTGTTTGGTCGATATTGAATTCAGTCCCGACCAGCGACAGTCCGGTGCCTGCAGTATAGGTCGTGTCTGTGTCTACCACGGTCTCTGTCGCTGTTACAAGCTCGGTTACGTGCCCGTATTGGTCGAGGAATACGTCCTGTATATATGTTCTGCCGGAGTTGTCGCTGCCGCTTGCGGCAGAAACCGACGGATGCGAAGTCAGGTACCCGGCGTCATTGTTGAGCACGCTAACGTTGTCTCCGCTGTGAATCAAGTTGGAATCAGGAACCCAGGTTGATCCTGTGTACTTAATGCCGTCCCCACTAGAAGCCGCATCGATCGCAACATCATGTAGTTCATGAAGCCCTTCTTGTTGCGTCCACATCCTAACAAACAATCTACCAGAAGAGCTATTCCCGACCTTAGTAACTATAGCCACAGACATAGAGAGTTCTGGCGAGGTTGGAACCGAAGAACTTAGTTGGCCGTCGTTGTTCGGGTCGTTATAAAGCACGGTGCCAACGCTGTACAGGCTTGTGTCGTATCCTTTAAACGGGCCAAAAAATGTAACATCACCCCGACCACCGTTGGCTGGGATTGTTTCAGTGGCAAGACCAAGGATATACCTAGCTTCAACAGACCCATTTGTAACAGCCGGTGCGATTTTTATTGTATCGCCAGAAGCACCGTCTGACATAACAAGTGTACCCCTGGTTATATCGCTGGCTGTATCGTTTTGAGCCACCTCTCTTAGCTCGACAGAATAGTTGTCTTTCCAAGCAACATCAACGCCTGTGTCTGCAACCTTATACAATTCTTGACCCGCTGTGCCACCGGCTGGCAAAACGGTGTACCTAGAATCATTTGAAAATATGCTGATGCTGTCACCAGACCTAGCTACTGTACCGTCTACGCTAAACTGCGTGCCGGAGAGATCAATCCCGTCGCCAGCACTATAAGCTGTCCCAGAGCCACCAATAAGAGACCCATTAAAGTACAGATTTCCTTGGTTATTGTACAGAGCGTTTCCTGTGCCTATAGGCACCCCTGTTTCTAAATAAATACCGTCTTTTGCAAAAACGGCACCGTTAGAGTCAAGGCGAACTGATCTCTCTGACGGATAAGCGATGAAGATATAACTCTGACCTGATAATGAAATCTTGGAGCCGCCAGAAGAGCTGCTAAGGACCTCATCTCGGGAAATTACCCCTCCAAGGAATGTACCGACGCCAACCTCCCAGTTGGGAGTATTTTCAATCGTGTAAAAGGTTTGATCGCCGCTAGAAAGAACAGAAGAAAACGCTTGATACCCAGGAATTGCTCCAGCAAGAACAATGCTCTCGGTACCAGACGTGAGGGTTGATTCTTTGACTCTATTACCTAATTTTACTGTCATTCTGTACCCTTTTAGATGCGACGGATTCTATTTGTCTATACACCATCCAAAAGAAAAGGCGGGCAAAAAACTTGCCCGCCTTCATATGCTCTATATTCTGAACCTCAGAAGCTACCAAGAAGAACTCGACGGTTGTCAAGAACGCCAAAGCCAAGCTCTGCAAATCCATACAGACCAGCCCTCTGCTGTCTACGAAGATCATCCGCATCGTAAACGGTAACCTCTTGCTTGATCGGCATCATGAACGAGTCGTTTGCAGACAAGTCAAGGCCAACAACAAGTTCTACGTCACCATTAGGACCAAGCGTTCCAGTGAGGGAGTTAGAGTAGTACGTTTGGTACTCCTGACCTTCGCCAAGTTCATCAATTGCGTGTAGATTAACGCCAAACACGCGAGAGACAGACCCCGCCGAGTCATCCGCGACGTAAATTTCTCTTCGAGAGACTTCATCTAGCTGATCAACGCCCCAGTTTCTCATTTCCTCTATGCCCTCTGGAGAGAGATAGATGTCGGTAAGCTGTCCACGCTTAACGGAGGCACTGTTTCCTCCAGCGTTTCTTCGCATAACGACTTTCATTAGAGAAACAAGACGTTTCGTAAGCTGACCAGCCGCAGCGTCATCGTCATAAACAAGAATGTTCCGATCGACACCGGCGGCGAGCACTGTGTGCCAACCATCATCATTCATCTTTTTGACAAAACCGGCCTCAAGGACTTGGGTTGCACGACCAACAATATCCCATCTTGCCTCACGAGCGTATCGCTGTAGCCAGTCAACAGAGTTGGTTATGGTGTACGTTGGAATCATCACATAGTCACCCTCAACTGTTCGCTCAGGGATTCTACCGTGTGATGGTGCGACATACGCAACAAAGTCAGATTCTTCCCCTGGGGATAAAAGATCCAGAGGGAATTCAGTAGAGGCACCAGGGGCAACTTGGACACGCTCATAGATATTAGAAGCGATATCCCCAACAAGAACCCCTTGTCGAAGAGGGGTTTGGATGGCCATGGCAAGCTCAGACATCGCCTGGGTAGCCACGGCACGATCAGCAGAGGCTGATCTTTGAATCATATCCAGAACTTCTGTACTGGGTTTTGTAAGTAATGTCATTTATTATTTCTCCAGGTTTTATCAAGGAAGGTTAATTGAAACTTTAGCATAGCCACTGGAATCCTTTACAGAAAGGAATCTTCCAATCGCTTGTGCTGTGCCGTCTTGGCTGCCAGAAATTTTACCGCTGTCAGCGACATAGGCTACTTGGCCAGCAGTTGGAGTTCCGTTAATCTGGTCGGTGACAACAAAACCTTTGGTCAAAATAGTAACTTTGCCACCCTTCTGAACCTCATCCTTGTGCCAGTTAATGTGTTGTCGAGTCTGATCGATATCCACTACATCATTAAGAAGAACACCAAGCGGTCTAGACCCAGAAGCCTCAGCCGCCACGGTAGCAACAGAAGAAGAGCTATCCATAGCAGCACCAGACCCTTGAGTGCTTACAGACACCACGACACCGCGAGTGGCCGTTTCATTCATGAAGTATGAAATGTCCGTGTCTAGCTCGTGACGATCACCTTTTAAAGCCATAACTTTACCCCTTTATCACTTTGTTTGAGTTGTTCTAAGAATTTTTGAACTAAACCAATCGGCGGCAGCGGCGATACTTAGCTCCTCTTGGTTTTCATCGCTAGGATTAGCAAGCGACGGAGATGTAACGACCTCAGCGTCGTCAAGATCTGAAGCTACAACCGCTTCTTCGTCTTCTTCTTCATGGTTTTCGGTTTCAGAAGCGATAGTGGAATCACCAGAATTTCTTTCTTCTGTTTCTGCCGCGACCACCTCCAGACTCTTTGAATTTTTTTGTATCAAAGCAACGACCGCGTCGAATTGCTGATCAGAGGAATCTTCAAAATGAGCAAGGGTAGACTCTAAGTCTTCAGTGGAGGCACCAGCTTTTTCTAGCTTGGCTTTTCTCTGCATTCCCCTCATTTTCTTTTTAAGAGAGTTGTTTTCCTCTTCCGTTTCGCCTTGTTTCTTACTTATCTTTTTCTTCTCGTCTTCCATTGCAGCCATTGTCTCCTCAAGATCTGAAATCTTTTGCTTGAGACTTGCAACTTCGGAAGAGTGAGCATCAGCAGCGGCTTGGATTGAGTCGTTCAGAGTTTTAATTTCTGATCGTAGCCCGACAAGTTCTTCTGTCTGCTCTTTTGGGTCTGCCATATCAACCTCCATAGCACTTAAAAATGTGTTTATTTCTAACTCTGCCTTTGTGTTAAAGGGGTTAGTTTTTCGATTAAATATAATACTTCTAGGGTTGGCCGGTTTAGACACAAGCCCTTTACCAGAAAACGCAAAACCCCTAAGGATTCTGCCGATTTTGTAACCTTGATATTGACCGGTTCCGCCATAAACCCTAAGATGCTTAGTCAAAAAGGCGGATTCTTCGCTCCGAACTAGAACTCTCTGTTCTTTGTCTGGGCCGGTAATTGCATAATCGAAGTGATTAAAAAAGCACTCCATCGAAACAGACCATTTGCCCTCGTCTATCTCTTTGATCAGTTCGGCAATTCTTTCTCTCTGGTCTGCACTTGCTCGCGTTTTGTATATGACGGCACTTGTCAATATATCTATGTGGTCAGGGAGATCTTCCTCTGACGTGTCTTCGCTAATTCTTGCTCCGGAGCCATCTACAGCCATCGAGGCTACAATATGACCAATGATGTCGGAGTCATTATGCATATAATTAAAAGGTTTATGAACTGGCGTTGCCCTCGCCTTCCATAAATCAGAAACGGAAAAGACGTCGTCGTTTTTATTCCAGCCAGCAGAAACAAGCACCGAGTTTAGATGATAAAGCTCGGCACCTCGATCAACATCAAGAAATGCTAACGCCTGAGTAACCTCGGACTGCTCAACCGGGACAAGGCACTCTGATCCAAGTATTTCACACTCGAAAGCTACCGAGTTTTCCGACATTAAACGATCACTAAGACCGTCATTTATTTCATGCTGGAACAAATTTATGCTCATAATTAACCTTTCTAAGTGCTTAATACTCCAAAAAAATATTATTATATTTTTTTTTTGAGATTTTATCGTATAACGCTGAATGCGTATGCTGTAGCGTTAATTAACCTTACGTCTTCTACCGTTGGCTGTCTCCCGTTTCTTTCTAGGAAAGAGGCGACTGTAGCCGCTCTCCGCTCAGTAAAAGAGGAGTCGATTTGAGCACCAGATTTAAGGACCTCAAGTAGCTTTTGCTCGTCTATCTTTTCGAATGGATCAAGACTGCAAAGAACACGAAACTTGATGTTTTCTAACTGTACAAGCTCTGACCTTGTGAGCGACCTAAGGTCTGTTTTACCATACTTTGCAAGTAGTGCTGGGTTTAATAGATTAGATATTAACCTTTGTGCGTCTTGACTCCACACGATAACATCCGAGGCGGACGATGCTGGGTTTGTGGTTGGGGTTGTTTTGGGTTTAACCTCTTTGCGTTTTCTTTTCTGCTCGTCTTTTTTAAATCTTGGGCGACCACCCTCAGGGGTTTGAGGGGGCTTCTTTGCTTCGATAGTGCTGGGATCTCCGCCTTGGTTGCGGTTTTGTGGGGGCGTTGGTACAATATCTGTTACGTCTGTAATGGATATTTCACCACGCTGAAGGGCGATCTTCTTAAACTCCGAGTCCACGTTTGCATTGTGGTAAGGGTCTGCCTTTGGAGGTATTTTCCCAGCCGTTCTTTTTCTGTGCTCTTGTGCAATTCTTTTTTCTTCAATCGCATTATCCTCGCCAATCCGCTCCCTTAGGGTTTCTATTGAAATAATATCTTCCTCTGCAAGTCTCACCAGCAAGTTCTTTTGTGCCGTTTCGTCAGAGAGCATCATATGGTCATAGTGGATTGTTGCAGGCTTGGCGAACCCCATTGATTTTTGAATATACTCAATCTCAGACTGCCAAAATTGATTTAGTAATGACCTCCCGTACTCAAGTCGATCTATTAGTGTTTTCAGAGATATGAAGTTGTTTGTATAGCCGCCAGACTGGCCAGCAATTCCGGTTAGTGTTGGAGGAATTCCAAGACCGGCATAAATACTGTTAAGTACAGGTTGGTACTTTTCGCTACCAAGAAACTTATAAACTTGACTGTTGGATTCCTTGAAGTCGAGCTCTGGACCCCATACTAAATCCATTGTTCCGCCACCGGTGTTCGCGGCCAAGACGTCCCTCAGTTTATTAATGGATGCTTTTCCGGGGAGAATCTTATGCTCAATGTTTCCAAGTCTCCATAGACGAATACTTGATATTGCCCCGTCAAGGGCACTCATGTCAGCAAGTTTCATCTTCTCTAACATGATTATGTCATCAAGGATAGGGCTGACTAATGGATTCGCCCATAGATTCCAGTCGTCTTTCTTGTAGTGAAAGACTCTAACATCGCCAGAGTTGAGCTCAACCTCGGGTTTGTCATTTTCTATTGCACGCCTTAGATAAGTAGGAAGGGTCTCAATCAGGCTTTTATTAGTGCGTATTTGACGTAGAAGATTTCGAGATATCCTCATTTTATACCGTTTGTTACCGGCGAAAGCGGCGGCTTGTCCACCAACAACGTCAATCGTCATGGGGTTCAAGAAGTCGTAAATAACAGGGATGTGTCTTTTGATAACGGCTTGTTTTTCGGGGGTAACAATATCCGCCGCTTTAGTCATCTGTTTTCGCATTGTGGCTGTTACTTTTGCGTGTCTGCGGTAAATAATTACATTACCACATCGATATAAATTATTGAGGAATCGTTCTGAACGCTCAACTCCTCCAACCTTATGCCACCAACGCCTGTAAAACCTTTCAATACTCTTGTTTTCATGATTGAGGCTGATACCCTGAGAACCAAAATCCCCCATCAGGTCAATTACGTTTTTGATAATCCCAACCTTATCATATGCGTTCATAGACATAGCCATGGACTGAAGATGCTGAGTCCCTGGCTGCTCAAGAGGTCTAAACCTGTAATAATCATCCTTGCTGAAATCCGTTCGAACGGATATATTTGGTTCAATATCTATGTAAGAACGTCTTGACGCCTTCGAGGAAAGGAACGAGCGATGACTCGGGTTTCTTACGATCCCTTCGTAGTTTTCAACATTACCTAAAGCACGAGATAGCTCTTCGGGTTTATTAAATGTGAAATAAGCAGCTTCTTTATCTTGTGCCTGTGGTGGTTTTTCGTCTGACATCAAACATTCCTAAATTAAATGGATTTGAATAACATTTGAATTATAAGAATGTATACTCCACGAACTAATCATATAGACCGTTCATATGCTGCGTAAACCATAGGGGACCGCTGTATTCAGGACCTTCTTTTTCCACGCTTCCATTTTCTCGCCTAGCAAACCCTCCATAAGAAATATACTCTGATGGTTTTTCATAAAAATTAATAGTTCTAGCGGCCATATTTGCCATCATCAAGGAAGAGTATCTGTCTTTTCTCATTCGCTGTTTTTTACCGACGCCAATTTTGACCTCGGGTGTGTCCCATCGCTCTCTCCCGTTAACGCTCTGCGTAACCTCAATTAAAGATAACTCATCTTTTAAATCCTCTATCTCCAATACGCAGTCCTCAAGAGTATCATAAATACGATTATTGGCTTTGTCTTGTTCTATAGACAAACCAATGGTTACTGGGTCAAATCTAGGAAACAGCAAAACTCGATCTTCAAAGTCTTTTCTTAGCCCATGATTTGCTTCTCTGTACCAGTCATATTTTGCAAACTGGCACAGTTCTAAAAGATGAAGACCTTGCTGGTCATCAGTATCCTTTGGGTCTTCTGGGTCTATAATTGGCCAGATTGGCGACTCGCCAAGCTCTATCTTGGAGGAGTCATGCAGGGCTTCAGACACTTGATAGCCGCCTCCTTGGGAATCCATCGCTATGTGAACGATAGAAAAAAGTTTCATCAGGTCTCTTATTTTTCTAGCACAGTAAGAATAGAAGTTATTGTCTTTTGTTAAGCCTTTCTTGACCTTCTCTGTGTGCTCTTTTCTCGTTGTTGTCCAGCAATATACAATCCTTCTGTGATCCGGATAAACCTCAAGAACTATAATACTGAAATTATCAACCTCGGACGCTGGGTCGATTGCCATTACATACTTTTTATTTTTGTCCCCTCTCAATAGAGGGTCAAAACATACAGGGCCTGACGCAAGGTTTATGGGTTTTTGGTCTGTGCCAACACAAGACTCGATCAAGCTCCTTTTGAAGAAACCTTGGCTGTCTTTCGTGAAGACCGCACCAAATTCCATAAGGTAAATACCGTTATGAACAGTAGCCTTGGATCTGGCGATCTGCCCCTCATCCATAAACCCGTGAGGGATCATTTCTACAGGTATTCTCATTATGGAGTAATCACGCCAATTAAAGGACTCGGGGACGGGCTCCCCGTTGAATACCGAGTTTGATATAGCTTTGTAATCTCCTTTGGTCTCTATAATGGACTTCCATCTTTTCCAGTACTCAGAAAAATGATTGAAATCGTAGTAAGCGGTGCCAGATAATACAATTTGATTACTCACGTTCTGAAACTCTGGCTTTTTTGACGTTAAAAGAGTAAGGTCAAACCCCATCTCTTTGGCCATTTTCTCCTTGGCGAGTAATTTCACGTTGCTTACCGGAGAGGCGGAAACTGCGGCAAAGCCAGCGATAACATTTTCAAAAATCTCTCTTGACATACTGGCAAATTCATCGGCGATAATATCATTCGCCCGCTGACCTCTGATTTTTTGACCATCACCGATGGGCAGGGCGACAATCGTGCTGCCATTGATGGTCATTTTGCACATATCGACATCGCGTCTGGGGCCGCTCCCTGAGTCGCACATATCCCTTAGCACTGGTGCGTTCTTCCAGATCGTCTCCATGTAATCGTGCAAGAATTTAGATTGCCGAAATGCAGCACCAACAACTACGATCTTCCTTCCGGGCATCAATGCTGCACGCAAAATGCAGTAGAGGGACAGCAAGAACGTTTTTCCAAGACCTCGACTACCAACAAGCATAGGAAATTTTCGCACCCACATTTCCCTCAGTATCAATGCCTGCATAGGCAACAACTCGACGTTTAATACATGCTTGCAAATAAAGGAAAAGTAGTCAGGGTTCATAAAGAGGCAGGTTAGCCTCTTGTAGAATTCATCAGGATCGTCTGTCCTCAGTCTATCAAACGGGTTGATTATTTTATCATCGGAGACGCTGAGGTTTAACCAGGCGTCATTCAGTTGTCTGACAATAGCCCTGTGGTCGCGTTTGCTTCGTGCCATTAAGAAACCCCGTTGATGTATAACCCAGATACGTGGTGTGGGTCCGTGGCAACGGCAGACGTTAGGAATGACTCGTCTATCTCTAGCCCGTACACTTCCACGTCGGACATTATACGACGCCTAAATTCTTCGTCGAATTCTTTATTTTCCACTATGACATCTTTTAAGTTGCTGTGCGTTACCATAGATTTAACGCTTTTTTGTGCTACCTCTATTACGGTATCTGAGTAATCTTGTGTTTGAATTAGTGCCTTAAATGGATCTACTACACGGTAAACAAGTGAGGCAGATACCAGTACTGCCTGCTGATCTCTGGTTGTGAGAATCTGCTCGGGTAAATCTAACTCTTGTCTAGTTGTATATGCCGTTCTTATTTCATGAATGAGTGGTATGTATATATGATATCCAGGCTCTAGTCTTTTATGGGTAGAGCCGTTCATTCTTACACATACCATATCTTCTGTTAAGTTTAGAAGCCTTGGGAAAAAGTTTGCGAGTGAGTAAAATAAAGAAGAGATCCATTCCATCTAGGAGACCTTTCTACTTTCCCAGTATTTTAGCATATCATGTGTAAATTTCTCCGCAGCGTCTCTGTTACCGGCAAACACCACTTCTATATTTGGATAATCACGCTCAATATCTGATAGTAGTTTTCTTAGATATTTTCCATTTATCCTTATCTTTTTGTTGTTTGGGAAACTATGCCCTTTCTCAATAATCGCACGGTCTTTATCTGTTGGAAATGATAGAACTTGATTCTCTTGGAACTCGCAAATGATGTAAGCCCTGCTTAGAGGTTTCATTCTTTCACACTCCCTGTAAAACCTATCCCTGTTGGGTTTTGTGCCTAAATTTGTGGCAATTTCGACGACAGATGCCTTCCTTTCAAACACAACCTCGTCTCTTAACAGGGCGGTCGTGTAATCTCCACAATCTATCTTTTCTGAGGTTATTGACTCTATGTCGTCGTAGAAGACAAAATCCCAACCTTGTTTTTCTCTAGTGTCTTTTATTATTTGCATGAACTATACCCATAAACAGCGATTGATAATGACATTCTTGACCCTTTATTGAATCATGGCACGATCTGCACAATGTTATCAAGTTGTCAGCATCAAATCTGAGTGATGGTGCTTCAGACCAAGTCCTAATGTGATGAGACTGTAGTCTTTTTCTTGAGAAACAGCCCGGCATTTGGCAAGATCTTTTGTCCCTTCTTAGAGATTTGCATCTTGCCGCTTTGTATGCTGGGCAGTTATAATTTCTCATTGAATTATTTCTTTAATTACTTTGGCGAAATCAACTATTTCGATAGGTCTGTCGCCAGGGGCCATAAGTTCTTTGTCTGGGTTTATCCCAATCTGATTGTAGATAGTCCCCGCCCAGTGCGGTATTTCAACAGCGTCTTCCTCAGGTTCTGACCCAGTAGAGTCTGATTTACCATACACCACTCCTTTTTTAAAACCTCCACCGGCAAGGACTGAGCTAAATACCCTAGGCCAATGATCTCTCCCTGCGGTGATGTTAACTTTTGGGGTTCTGCCAAACTCGGAGACCACACAAACCATTGTAGAATCAAGCATACCTCTCTCAGAGAGGTCAGAAATCAACGCAGAAAAACCTTGATCAAATAGTGGCATCTGGGCGTTAATCCCGTCGGCAATTCCGTCATGCATATCCCAGCCCCCGTAAGTCAATGTCACAAACCTTGCTCCAGCCTCTACAAGCCTACGAGCCAGAAGCATTCTTGCTCCAGCGGTATTTTTCCCATACCTTTCTCGCGTCTCTTGAGGTTCTTGTTCTAGTTTAAATGCTGCTTGTGCCTCTTTGCTTGAGATAAGCTCATAAGCTCTATCATAAAACGAGTTCATGGCGTTGACGTTGTCAGAGTTTTTATGTCTTTGCGTAAACCCCTTATTTATCAAATCCAATGTGTTTCGGCGTCTTGAGAATCTCAAGTCTCCGACGCTCCCAGTCAAGTCCCTGACTTTAAAGTCATCTTTGGCGGGGTCGGAGCCTAAACTAAAGGCACCATAAGAACTACTAAGGTATCCAGTTCCAGCGAATTCATTTGGCTGATTAGGGATGCAAATGTATGGCGGGAGGTTGTTCCTAGAGCCAAACTCATGACTAACAACCGCACCAATCGATGGATAGTTAAGTGCTGGACTTGGCCTGTAACCAGTAAATACGTTATGCGTTCCACGTTCGTGTGCTGCCTCGCCATGAGTCATGCTTCGAATTATTGTCAATTTATCAGCGATTCTTGAGGTTTTTACAAGCTTTTCATTAAAAAGCACACCGGGTATGCTCGTTTGAATACTGCTCATAGCTCCTCTGTACTCGGCAGGAGCTAACGGTTTCGGGTCAAAACTTTCTTGTGCAGAGATACCGCCAGGGAGATAGATAAAAATGACACTTTTTGCTGGACCTTCAACGCTATCGAATTCCTTAATATCGGCGAAAATTCTTGGCATCGAAGCCGCAAGAAATCCAGCCTTTAAAAGACTTCGCCTTCCGATGTTTACCGAAACCCCATTCATTGATGATCCCCCCATTGTTCTGCCATAGCATCTGCCACTCCAGTAAAAAAGACACTTCTTAGCTTTCCACGGTCCCTGCTTGGGCTCATGTAGTGATTCCTTTGACGGTCTTTCTTTGGTAGGGTCATCATATAGTCTTTTACGTTGTGAGTATGAACCAGAGAAGGGAGACCCTTTAACCATAGACAAATAGCCTTACTCTCTGGGTGACCAAATTGATAGGGCTGTATTATCTGATCGTATTTTCTTATTTTTTCTCTTGCGTACTTGTGTTGAATTGGATTCTCTATGCAAACCCTTTCGCAGTCTAAATTTAAGAATAGACTGAAGAAATCGCAACCCTCATACATTCGACCCCATCTCGCCTTGTCTTTGTGTAGATGACAAACCCCAGAATTTGAAAGATAAGTACACGGAGGGTGAGCAATAATCATATCCCAATCACGATCAAGTACCTGTCTTACATCTTGATGAAAATGAAATGAGCTATATTTTGATTCGCTTGCCGGTTCTAAGTCACAAGACCATGCGTCATGACCTCTTTTACGAAAAGCATCCCTCACAATGCCGCTGAATTCACAAGCTACTAAAACACGAGACATTTCATGACTTTCCTAAAAACTACAAAGCGTGTCGCCTATTTGACTGTATCTGGCGTTAAAAAGGGTTGATCAATAGTCCCGTCTTCATACGTGTGATAATCAGACAGCCTTTCCCTTTCTTGTTCCATGGCTAGCCTCATCTTCTCGATTGATTTACCTTCCTCCTCAAAGAAGTCTGGATCTCTTAATATCCTGGTGACGAGTGCCGCAAGGGTTTCTCTGTTGTTTTCAAGTTTTTCAATACGCTGCTCACGAGTGGCTTTTAGGTCTTTATTGAGTGACGCCTTCTTGGTGTGAAGATCCTTATAATCTCTAGACAAAGCCTCTCTGCCAGCCCTTAGGCTTGCTATTTGCCTCTCTAGGACGAATATTCTTTCCGCGTCCTTTTCCCCTGGGGGTTTTGCCTTTTCTGCATCGCACTCCGCCTCAAAGCGTCTGACGCTATCCATCGTTTCGCTTTGCTCTCGAAGGTCTCTGTTCATGAGAATTTCAAGTTTAATCAAGTCAATGATTTGAAGTTCTTCTGTTGGCAAAACATCTTTCCTGAACTGAGCAATAATCTCAGTCCATAACGAAAGGAATAATTCAATCTCCTCAGCAGAAAATTGATTGCGGATTTCACGCCAATAAGGTCGAGACTTGATGTCATACTCTGCTTGAACGGCAAAGTTTTGCGTCTTGTTTGGAGTCTTTCCGATTTTCGCTAGATGTTTTTCGATTGACTCAACAGATCTTTTGAGTTGGTGTGCCATGGCAGCAACGGAGAGTCCATCCGCATTATCTTCAATAAACTTCCATTCGTCCTTACTAAGTCGCCCAACCTTCACCTAAGATCTCCCGTATTTTATTGTAGAGTTTTTTCCTTCTCGCGGCAGGTATTGAAACCCCGTTAAGTAATCGATCTAAGTCGTTTCTAGATTTGGGGTCAATCTTTTCCCTGGAAAAATCAACCGCCTCTCTTGTAAGCATTGCACTTTCAAAATCTTTAACGGGCTCATAGCTTCCATTCGCCGACCTTAAATCAACAAGCTGTCTTTTTCTTTCGTTGAGTTCAGCGTGCCTTGCTGACGTGGTTGTAGACCTTGAGTACTTGTCTCGAATTAAAGTCTTCAGCCTGTTTGATAGGTTTTTTGACAGGAAATTTTCTAAAGGGCGGATTTGATCCCATCTTTGCAATGCCTCATGGCATATAATGTATGACTCCTGTTTTATATCGTCGGTTTCGTAAAATCCAAACACATAAGAAGGGGCAATCCTATCGATTACTCTTAGGATCGTCTCCATCTGGTCTTGAGTCGGGCTCATTAATTATTCCCATTGCTATGTTTATTGGCGGGTCTGGAATAGATAAGTCTGCTTTAACCATTTCAGATACTCCGCTTTCTGGAATTGCTTTCATAATTCTCCGTTTTCAGTAAAAGACAAAATATTATACCCCCAACAAGGAAAATAAGATGCTTGAAATTCGTTTAAATGGAATAAATGCCGGTGGAAAATTTGCAAAGGTTAGCAATCAGGATTATGAGGCTGTGAGTAGACACAGTTGGTATTATAGGAATGGATACGCCTTAACTAAGATTCGAGGTAAGGAAATTCGAATGCACCGATTTGTTATGGGTGTTTCTGACCCGGAACTAATTGTAGACCATAAGGATCAAGATCGACTTAACAATACCCGCGAGAACCTTCGAGTTGTTAGTTTGCTTCAGAATGCAAATAATAGAGTCGATAATGTCTTCATTGAATGTTTTGGAGAAAGTAAGACAATTTCAGAATGGAGCAGGGATGATCGATGTGTTGTTGGCTATGATGTACTAAGAGGCAGGCTCCGTAGAGGAGTCCCTGCCTGGGCGGCAATTCTCGCCCCTAAAGAGCACTAGGAATTAAAGAACTGTTCTGAAATATGCGGCGTTAAGCTTTCCCGTGTTGACCGCATTCGGGCCTCTTGGAGTGAGCAGAGCAGGACTAGAGGATGGCTGGAAGTTGGTACGCTGGGAGTAATCGCCTCAGCGAGACAGGGCAGTAGAGCGTTCTGAAAACAGAAGATATGTCGCCATAGACCGCGAATATTGTGACTTAGGCTTGTCACCGCAACGTAATGAGACAATACTGAAACGTCGCTTACCAGTTAGTGCTTTACGAACCAGATGAGACTTGCCAGTCTCATGGGACGGTAATAGCCTGATTTATGCTTTGTGGGTGAGTAGGGTAGCTTGGGCACTACAAATTGATTTTGATGGGGGAGTGGTGAGCGAACCCCCCTCACGCAAACTGTTAACGAAAAAGACCTCGAAACTGAACAAAAAACCACCACCCCTATTCTACCACGTCTACATGAGGTGTCTTCCCTTCTGTAACCCGATCAGCCGCCGGGCTTGCGGTTGATACAATGACCGCAACGGGACAGAATGTTGCGGGATTCCAGATCCTGGAATTCCGCAAAATTCTAAGACGGTGTGATTGCAATCATCGAACGTGCCGATTATCATCATATCCGGTGGTTTTCTTCAACGTCAAATGGAGGCTCAAGAATGAAACACGTTTCCACTGTCACCCGGTTTTTCCACTGTCCCATGGGTGGGTTTGTGCTTGCCTGGCAATCGACCCAAAACGACCGTTCGTCTAGTTCGGTTTTTCGAATTCACGCCAGAGGGAATGTTCTGGAAATCAGCCGGGAGGTTTTTTGCGTCCTGATACATGGCAGAAGCTTCAAGTTAAACTCAGAAAATGTAGCCAGGACTGTCGCCACTTCCCCCGTTTTGGGGGCTACGGACTTCACACTCAGTCAGGCTCATTATTGGGAGGAATGAACCGCCTAACGTCGCCCGATCAGCCGCCGGGCTTGCGGTTGATACAATGACCGCAACGGGACAGAACGCTCTGCAGGATTCCAGTTTCTG
>Ga0213864_10000745_pt1 | contig 14889 bp, 22 predicted proteins | sample PICome_5_FD_160078 | JGI IMG/M metagenome (GOLD analysis project Ga0213864, IMG submission 160078) | Coastal seawater microbial communities near Pivers Island, North Carolina, United States - PICO247 | ecosystem: Environmental > Aquatic > Marine > Coastal | place: USA: North Carolina... | reverse complement strand
ATCGATCCAGAGGCATGAAACAGTCCATAGATAAGATGGTCAAGCAATCGGCCAAATATGCCATCATGGCACAACAGGACTCATCTCCAGTGATGTCTGTTCGTCATGGAAACTACGCAGCTGCCTACCTCCACGCCCTAAAAGACATCGCCACGGAAACTCAAATCCATAATGCGACTGGTATAGATGTCAAGAAGTTCAAAGAGCACATCTCGAATGTGCAAGACATGACCACGAAAAAGACCGTCGACCAATTCCCAGATTTTGCGGGTCAATCTGACATGTATCTGTCTGAAATTGCAGGAGACGCCTAAGTGAGCTCACAAATATGTGAAAACCAAAAACAAAAAAAATGGAAGTCGTTCGTGATTCCCTGTGGGAGCGTTGCCTCGCTGATGCGGTGAAGATGTACCGTCTCAGTGAGCCAAATGAAAAGTGCTACAGTCTTGCGAATGCGACTTGGGTCATGAAGAAGAAATATCGGGAACACCAAGAGAAGAAGGAGGACAGACAAGTTGTCGTGCTCTCCAAAGCTCCTGAGGTGGTGAATGAACAGAGATCGACTAAAAAGATTTGCTGCGCGACGACGATGTCTGGAAAGCCTTGCTCATTCAAGGCGGTGTGTGGAGATTTTTGCAAAAAGCACAGTGTGAAGAATGCGACTTTGGGAGCAAAAGTGGATGTGAGCAAAATTAAAATCACCGACTAATAGAAAGATGATGTTAGACCAAGAAAGTCTTAGACCTGTAATAATAGCGATGGCGCTTTACATCACTATCAGTACCCTCGTACCTCGCATCGCGACCAAGCCAACTGGTATTCAGATTATCGACGATCTCACGATGACGATCATCGCCCAGCGAGACTCAATGATGAGTGGCACCATCCTCATCGGTCTTATTGTCCTCGCCACCAATTACATTCAGGATGAACTCCTTTAGAACATTTTCCCGACCAACGAGTTGTTTCGTGTGTTCGTGATCCATCTCACGGACACGGTTGTCGTACGCGTGTCTCATGAACTCCAAGAGCTGATCGAAGTTTGGTTTACCCCAAACCATTCCCTTTTTGAAGAGGAAGTCATCCTGTTCTAGCTCTTGAAGTCCACAGTCAATCGTGTATGGCGTCTTGATATATTCAGGTGCACCACCATAGTCAGTGATGATGACGGGTTTGTCTCGAAGTGCGGCTTCAACCGCGCCCATACCAATACCTTCGGAGTGTGAAAAACTCACGTAGCAATCGCAGCGATTGTGAAGATCGTTCATCTCATCGTCGGATAGTAGACCATTGATGACTTCAACTCTAGGAAGTTGAATCTGTACATCACCTCTACACGTCGCTTTCACGACGAGACGAGTGTTTGGTTCGTTAAGTCGGATGAAAGCTTGTAGAACATCCTTAAACTTTTTGCGAGGATCCATGATGTTCCCGATGTGGTAGAATGTGTATGGCTTCTCCTTTGGTTGTGGCACGTGTGCATGGATGACATAGAATTCGTTATCTGGAAACTGACGCGAGAACACTCGTTTGCAAAACTCACTCGGAACGGCGACACGTTTGAACTCTTTCATGATGAGATCATACTTTTCATGTACTGTCTCAGTTTCGCAGATGGTCATACAGGCGAGATTTTTTACACGGGTTCTCACATATTTGAGATATTCGAGATGTTCGTCAATTGGCAGCATATAGATGAGCCCGTGTTCACTCTCGGGTAATTTGTCCCCGAAAACATAGTATTTGGAATCGGGGAGAAACAACTTTGTGTATTTTATCGCTTGGTTTCCAATTCCAGTGATGAGACCTGGACCAATTACGATCATTTTACATGAATGCTTTCAAAACTTTTAACTATATTTTCTGGTGAAAGAAGTTGCTTCGTGTAGTCGTGATTCATATGACGAAGTTTTTTATCATACGCATCTCTCATGAAACTCAATAACTGTTCTGAATTCGGATCACCCCATATCATATCCTTTTTGAAAAAATAATAATCTTTACCAACTTGTGTATTTTTACACTCGATCATATAAGGAGTCTTTACATATTCAGGTGGTCCACCAAAATTTGTCATGATAACCGGTTTGTCTCTTAAGGCTGCTTCAACTATACCCATACCGATACCTTCTGAATGTGAAAAACTCACGTAGCAATCACATTGACGATGTAATAGTTCCATTTGATGATCATCTAATTGTTCGTTTATAATCTGTACATTTGGGATACTTATATTTAGGGGACAGTTACTTTGTTGCTTTACAACGAGTGTAACATTCGGTCTATCAAGATGTTGGAACGTTTCCAACAAACGTGTAAAGTTCTTTCTTTGATCGGTCATATTTCCAATTGTATAAAACACGTATGGTTTTGGGGGTGGTGCTGGTACGAATGCACGTAAAACGACAAATTCATTTTCGGGAAATTGTTTTGAAAATACGCGTCTACAGAATTCACTAGGTACTACAAATCTCTTAATTTCTTTCATCAAAATATTAAAATCTTCGTGAACAGTTTCAGTTTCACAAATGGTCATGTAAGTTATGTGTTTAATACGAGTCTTTACGTATTCCCACTCTTTTAATAATAATGGATCTGGTAACACAAATACAATTCCATGTTCGGATTCGGGGATTTCATTCCCTAAAAAATAATATTTTATATCTGGAAATAATTTTGTATAGTTGAATCCCCATTGTGCTATACCCCCAGGTAAAGCTGGTCCAACAAAAATCATTTACATTTAAAGATAATCTTTCTTTTATATATAATACAATGGATTCCATACGCAAAGAGATTGAAGACGAGCTTAGGCGTACCCGTCTCGATAAGACTCGCCTCTATACCCTACTCCTCAAGGTGATCGACAACTGTGGTGCCGGTGGTCCAGGCGGTGTTGGTCCTCAGGGTCCCGCTGGTTCTCAGGGTCCCGCTGGTCCTCAGGGTCCCGCTGGTCCTCAGGGTCCTGCTTGTGAGTGCAAGTGTGTCGCTAAGGCCACTGCTCCTGCTGCTCCAGCTCCCGCCGCGAAGGCTCCTGCCAAGAAGGCTCCCGCTAAGAAGAAGGTCGTCACCGCTTCCGTCGCGTAAAATAAATAACGTCATATTATAGATGGGATTAACACCATATGATTTATGGTCTGTTGGTCATTTTTCAATGGGTATCGTGTCGTACTACCTATTGAAAAAGATGAACATAGAAACAGTAGAAAATTTTGTGATGTCTAACGGCCTCCATTTGATGATAGAAATCATAGAGAGATCGTACATGAATGGTAAAGTTCTCGAATCATTTGAGAATCATGTAGCTGACGTTTTTTTATTTTTGATTGGTTGGCTCATTTCGATGAATATTAAAAGTGATACTATCTTACCGGACGTGTTTGTACCATTTTTGTGGTCGGTGTTAATTTTCACCACTTTGAAGGAGATTCTTCAGGAACTATATCCAACTTACAAAAACTCCATAAATCATGTATGGATCTTCTTACTTATACTCACACCCATTGTTCTTCAGAAGTTCTAGTGCTTTCAATTGAAACAGATCACATTGTGCGTTGAGAACGAGAGGAACCCATGCGACATCCTTGATGATTGATTCATCTTGAGCAACCGTATCGAACATTCTCTGATAGAAACGAGAATACACAAGAGGATTATCGAGTAGAGGGTTCTTTGGATACATCATACACCAAGACATCTTAGTGGTGTCATCATCCATTGGGAGTAGAGTACTAAATGTGATGAACTCATAGGGACCCTTCAATTTGATTCTAATAATCGAGGTACAAGGCGCCACGAAACGACTGTGAATGTCTGATCCATCTTGGGGTTGCATGTGTTCGGTAAGTCTCGAAGAAGCTTTGGAGCGCACATTTGCAAAACAATCCACATAATCATCTTTCATCTCAACCTTCGTATTTCTCACACGAGCATTATCCTCGTCGGCGAAATCGTGAACAAAATTGATATGCGAGATGTCAGTGGCATTCAGGATCCAATCGTATATGTTGCCTTGAAGTTCCCTAGAACCATACACTTTTACCCACGACGGATCGAAAAGTTCTTCACAATAACGCGTTGGAAGAGTGTCTTTCGTGTCAGATGCCCATATGAATCCTCCGTCCTCTACGACGGGGTAGGAGTTTATGTCACCCTTACACGGAATATTTCCAGATGAGGGAACCTTCACGAGAGTACCATTTGTGTCGAACTCCCATCCGTGATAGGGACATTGAATATTATTCCCTTTGACTTTTCCATTACAAAGTTTCGCACCTCTGTGAGGACAAACTGCATCCACCATAGAGATCCGACCATCTTTTGTTTTGAAGAGTGCATGCTCTTTGCCCTTGATTTTTATGCGTTCAAGGTTAAGACCTTGAGAGAGACCTAGACCATACATTTATGTGTAAAGTTTTTTAATTTTTAAGCATCCCCATAAATTTCGAGAACATCCCTAACGATGGGACTTCTCTCGATGTCTTTGAATTCGAATTGAATAAGTTCGATACGTTTGTGTTGTTTACCTCTGATGCGATCGCATATGTCTTTCAGTCCATTTTCTTCATATTTTCTATCATGTTGTTTGAGATCACCGGTCACGATCATCTTACTCCCATCTCCCAACCGCGTGAGAAGCATCTTCATCTGACTCGGTGTGGAATTTTGCATCTCGTCTGCAATGATGAAGGCGTCCTTGAATGTTCTGCCACGCATGTAGGCTAATGGGCAAATCTCGATGATCTTCTCTTTGATCATGTATTGAATGTCTGCTTGAGTATAGTATTCACTGAAGATATCCATGATGGGTCTAGTCCATGGATCCATCTTCTCCTCCAGGGTTCCAGGAAGGAACCCAATGTCCTCCTCTACAGAGACGACAGGTCGGGTCATCACAATCTTCTTGTACGTCTTGTCGTTGTAGCCCTGTATCGCTGCACAACACGCCAACATCGTCTTTCCTGTTCCAGCTGGTCCCACGGCGAATACCATTTGTTTGTTGATACTGTACAACACGCGATTGTAATCTCTCTGATTGTCACTTTTGGGAACAACTGTCATAGTCACTTCCTCCAGTTCCATCTCTTCCTCGAAAATATCAGTATCATAAGATGATGAGAGTGAAAATTTCATACGACGCCCTCTTTTACCTCCCATACTTTTTACGCAGAACTTTTATTGACCCACCAAATGAAGCCACCCAGGAGAGAAGCCAAAATCGCGACTAAAAGACCAAAGGAGAATTTTTTAGGGTTTTGCTCTGGGGGTTTGTCGGGCAACTTTTGAACATTTTGATTGAGGGTGTCAATTTTCTTTAGGAGTTTCTCGAGTGCCATGAGTATTTGAAGTTCCCGATCTTTTGGTTTCTCTTTGACGTTCACGGTTGTAATCTCCAAAATCATGTACCATTTTGCATCAGGTTGGAGTGGAAGGTAATCTCCATCATCTTGTTGTTCAAATATTTCAAAGTTCAACTTCTTGATGGAAATGGGATTGAAGTAGTTCGTTTGTCGATTGAAACTTCTCCATTGTTTGTCACGGAGAACAATCCCATTACTTCCAGTGAAATGTCTCTCAAGGGGTACTCGGGCTAAGATTTGTCCATGGCGTTCATCCAGGATCTGCGCAACTTTTGGAATTTCAGGGCAGACAATATCTACAAACTTTGCGACATCTGTGTTGAGGTTGGAATTGTTTTCACCAACTTGTGTGATGTAAAAATCAACCATCTTGATTCCAAGGACTCGTCCCATATCTTCGACATGTGTGTTAGACTCCAATGTGAGGTCGAGGGAGAATGTATTATTCGTCCCATTCACAAAATTTGAATCCAGTATGACATACTGAACTTTCTTCGGTATATCGTCAGGAGACATTCTAATATATTTGACGAAAAAAAAAGTTGACATAATATAATTATGAATACGACGACGATCGTGATTATTGTTCTCGTGATCGCAGTAGCCGCGGGTGTTGCTTATTACATGATGAATAAGGAACCCGCGGTACCTGTGGTAGCACCCGCTCCGGTTGTTATGCCAGCTCCTACCCCAGTCGAAGTAACTACACCAGAGGTTGTGGAGGAGGTGCCAGTGGAGGAAGAAGTGCCAGAGCCGGTTAGCTCTCACCCTCTCGCTGGTAACAAGTTTTTGATCGCCAAGATCGAAGGCGAAGGTGTGATCGTCCCAACGACTTCGGGAAAGAAGTTTAAGATAGATGCCACCGGTGCTCGAACGGAGGACATGATCATCGAGTTCATGCCTGTTGAAAATTCACCCGATATGTACATTCTTTTCGCCAAGGAGATTAAAAAGTATCTCAAGTATTCCAGCAACGGTTTCGGGGTTAAAACTACCAAACCCAAGGCTGACGATAAAGATTATCACATCAAGTTCACCAAGGTTGGTGACGACTATGCGATGTCTTACATGACTAAGGATGACGATGAAAAGTTCTTTGGTTACGATGGTTCCAAAATGATCACATCTGACAGTGTAACTGACATACTCAACACGGGTCTCGTGAATACTATCGATGCCGGTGTCTCCGGTTTTATTTTACCTGGTCACTTCGGCAGCGACACGAACAACTTCAGGGAATACGGTGTAGATGAGGGTGAGGATCCAATTGAGAACTTAGAGGGTTGTCTGAGCAGACTTCCCGATATTGACATGGATGACGAGGTCAGGGACAGCTTGTTGTCTGTGGCTTTCAATCCCGAGGCTGATAGCCCATGCCGTGTCTACCCTCAGAGTGATACGTACTCGCACGATGCCGGTGCTACTGGTTGGGTAACTACCTGCATAGATAACACCAAGGATATAAAGCAAGGGTGCTTACTCTAAATATATGATCCCACCGATCGCCCGAAATACTATCCTCTTCACAGGAGCTATAGCTATTGCGGGTATTTGGGACTTTGTGAGACTTCTTAACTCATATAAAAAGAAGAAACCATAGTATCGTAAATATGCTTCTCACAGCGATCTACAATACTATGATTTCTATGGGTCCGTATTATTTGGACTCTACGTACAAATGGTTCAAGGCGGCTCTATGGGATGCACCCACTCGAGTATATCTCGATATTCAATTGGAGCATATGAGGCTCGAACGAAACCTAAGTAAGATTGAGGAAGGTGGAAATCATGAAGAATGAAAACCTTCTTCATTCCTGTTGTGACCGACGATCTTCGAATTGCCTTCTGTCAGGCGACTGCTCCACTCTGTTCAGACGTTCAGCGTATCATTTGGGAAGAAGTTCTCTACTGTACTGTACCCATCGAACCCCCACCAGCACCTAAAAAATGCAAAATTTCCTACACTCGCTCGCCGATTTCTTTGCCCCGAAACCTGTTCAAAGACGCATGAGCTATTCGGAGAAGGTCAGCAAGTATGCAGTCATCGAGGCCGTGAACGACTGTGGTGAGAAGAGGTATCTCGAAGTACCCAAACCCGCCTCTATGGAGCGCCGTGAAAACCTTGAAGTTCTCCTCACGAAGTGCAAGAGACTGTTGTCCTTCGTGACGAAGAAGAAATGTGACGACGAGATTTCCTACAAGGTCATCGATCTCAGTGATCGTGTGAGACGTGCGATGTACATGAATGATGACATCACACCCCTTTTTGATGATTTCGACATCTTTGAAAACATGGTGAAGAGGAATTCTAAGTCATCTATGAACCTAAGTAGTGTAGAGTCTTTGTAATTTTCATGAAAATATGGACAAGTTTCACAAACTTTTGGAACTCGTCGACAAGAATGCGAACACGATACCCGAGGGAGACTACATTCAAATGTGTAACATAATCAAGGAGATCCACGAGAAAGTGAGACCACCCCGATTTCTCTTGGATCAAAATGAACCCATACCGATGCCCATCTATGAACCTACTCAAATGACACCTCAAGAGCAGGCGGAGTTCATGGAGGAACTTCACAGAGAATGGTCTGAGCCTATGGAGGATATTCGATTGATGAGAGAGCAGGAGAATGAAGAATTTATGGAGGCACTTCGACAAGTGTCGGAGATGATTACCTAAGTGATAGCACAAACTTTGTAATTGTAAGCAAAAATGCAAGAACTTATGAGCCTCATAGATGAAAACTCCCATCGAATACCTGAGGGAGACTACATCAAGATGTGCGAATGTATGAAGGATCTCAATAGGGATCAAACAACTCTTCGTGTGACTCCAGATGTTGTGAGTGAGGATTTCATCATGACCTCTGACGCTTTCAATAAGTGTCACAAGTGGATTGTAGCTGTTGATGGTCTTCAAGACGCATACATCGACTATAACAATGATCCCGATAGTATCGAAAAGCTTCGAATCTTGGTGCAAGTTCGAGAGGCGTGTAAAGTTTTCTGGCGGGAACTTACCCAGACTCCAGGATACGACGAACTCATGTGGTTCATCCACAAAGGAACTCTCGCACAGAGAAATTTTAGACATTATTGTATCAAATCAAACCTAAGTGAGTAGATGAATATTGTGATGTTAAGTAAAACAAGATGGATTTTTTTCACAAGTTGATTGATTTGGTTGACAAGAATGCTGAACGCATCCCAGAGGGTGATTATGTGGAGATGTGTAACGTCATAAAAGATATCCGCGGAAAGGTCAAACCACTTCGTTTTTTCAGAGAACAAAATGAACGGACGACACCCGTTCGAGCGATGTCACTAGACGAGATCAGGTCGTACTTGGAAGAACTTCACCAAGAGTGGTCTTACGGAGATATCTCGGCTGAAGAAGCGATGGATCATCTAACACATCTTCTTTAATCCGTGAGTAGATCAATTTCCTTCTCGTACGTCTGTGAGAGTAAAATAGTTTTTAGGTCTCTTGTAAATGTGATGTATTTTTTTGGAATATCTCCCCACAATCGCTCCGATGTCACAAACTTTTCCTCAGCTCCTTCTCTCAGGAGTGGCTCGAGAAGAAGCCAATTGGGTTCGTTGTATCTAATCTTCTTACACCCTCTCGCAAATTTCTTGGAGTATATGTACCATGCAACGATACTCTTATAAATGTGTACGGGTCTCTTTCCTTGTTCGAGACACTTTCGTAGAGATGGAACGATGAATGTGTGAAACTTTGTGAATCCATCCATGCATATTCTGTCTAGGTCGTCATGGTTGGTCGCACTCGAGAACCGTTCTTCGACTTTATCGATGTAGTCGTATACATCAAAAGGGAGATCAATATCCAAAGATGGTGCAATCTCCTCCTTTTGAAGGTGCTCAAAGTGTTGACGGTGCGACGGGTCACCCATGACTTGATCGAATGTTTCGTAACCTGAGAGGGCACCCAGGTATGCGAGAGATGTATGACCACCATTGAGAATTCTGATCTTTGTCTCTTCGTAGGGTTCGATGTCGTCGGTAATGATGACACCAACTCGTGAGAGATCTGGAAAGTCTGAAGCAAATTTATCTTCTATGACCCACTGTCTATATTCTTCTGTCTGCACAGCCGTCTGACCGTATCCTGGAAATACACTTTCGACTTCTTGGCGAAGTTCATCAGTTGTTCGAGGTGTGATACGATCGACCATGCATGATGGAAACTTCACATTTGTGCGAACCCAATCAGCGAGTTCATGTTGATTCGTCTGATAGAGGTAAGCGAGGAACTGTGTCTCGAGGACGATACCATTTTGACGAATGTTATCACAACACATGATGGTTATGGGACTTTTTCGATTTCTGAGACCACATGCGAGGTATTCGAATAGGGGTGATCCTGGTGCATAGCCACTCTCTGTAACGGTGATAGTTACGAGATGTACACTTGGAAGTGTCAGCATATGTTTGGCGATGGTTCTGTTCTTCGTCCAATCGATGTAGTCGAGATGTGATCTCACTTTTATGTATTGGTTTGGTGTCTTCACGATGTAGTCATCGATCTCACGAAACCCCTCATTCCTGAGATTGACTGCGACGATACCCCAACGGAGGTCTCCTGTCTTTTCCATGTACTCATCGATGTACATAGCCTGGTGTGCTCGGTGGAAGTTTCCATATCCTATATGTACGATACCTGTTTGACATTCACTTTTGTCATACATTCGTTAAATTACTTAGACAAATTAAAATCAATACTATGTAAGTATGGATGATCTTCTACAAGCTATGCAACTGATCGACAAGCATTCGGATAAACTACCTGAAGGGGACTATCTAGATATATGTAATCGTCTGAAGAATGCGTACAACAAGCGAACCGATCCAGTGTATTTCTTCGACTATGAAGATTTCGCTATACTCCCGATTGGTCCAACAGCTGAGACTTTTCAGTATTTCCATGACTACTACTTCGACAAGGCTCTAAACTTGGATAGTGATTTCATTCAGGGACAGATAAGTTATCTACAAAAGGAGCTCAACGAAGCTCGTCCCATAAAAAGAATCACGAAAGCTGTGAAAGAACAGGTGATGCGTCATTATTGTCTTATTCATGGCATCGATGTGGAAGATGTTCAGATTGGATTTTCAAAGAATGATTGGAACTCGATGTCCAAGGCGTACATCGATGTGGAGAATAACTTTAGAGAGAAGTACAGAGAAGCCATCGAAAAGAGGATCCAGTGGCTCGAACAATCAGATGATCGTCTCGACACTATGTAAAAATATTGGTGTATATAAATGGATGTTGTATTCACATATGGTCGTTTCAATCCTCCACACCTTGGACACAAGATGATGATTGAGGAGATCATCAAGAAGGCTCGCAACACGAATAAGAAACCTGTCATTGTTGTGTCTCATTCTGTGGGAAACATGAAGAACCCCCTTCCCGTAGCCAACAAATTGCGTATTTTGAGGAGGTGGTTTCCTGATGTGACTTTCATGGCGTCTGCGAAAAACAGGAGTATCGCCAAGATTTCCGAAAACTTTTCACCAAACTCTATCATGATTGTCGGTGAGAACCGCAAGAACGCCTTTAAGTTTTTACCTTTCAATAGGGTTGCTCTGAAGCGTCCCAACGCTGCACCATCTGCGACCAAGGCACGTCTGGCTGCGATGAATGGGAACAAGGAACTCTTCAAGGAATTGACCGGCTACAACCTGACAGACAACATTCGAAACAAAATCACAAAACCTAAGTTGTTAAAGAAATAGGAGACAAAATAGGGAAGGATGAATGCTGTCGCGAGGTTACCAGTCCCTCCGAGGGTGTATCGGAGGGTACTGCGAACCAAGCGACGGTTCGATCCATATCGTGAAACTTCCATCCGATACATGGGATATGCCAACGAGGTTGGTGAGGCTCTCGAAAATTATTTACCCGAGTGGGGTCTTCCAGCATCTTATTGTGTGGCGGCAACCTATGTGATGTTTGATACTTTGGACAAGGGGCAGAAGGCATTTGATGCAGCACCTAAAGAGGAAAGACTCGAAGAAAGTTTGAAGGCTTCCACAGAGACTTTTATATGGCAATTACTTGCATCCCTCTTTTGGCCAGGAGGGGTCATTCGTTTGACGGTGAACGTCATCGATCTCATGATACCTGGAGACAATGAATACATTTCGACGGCTTTGGGTATTCTCTTGATTCCTGTGATTGTTCGACCCATCGATGAATTTGTAGATGAAATCATGGAGGATTCTGTATCTAAAGTACTCCGAGGAGACGTCACGATGGCTTTATGGAATATGATGGGATCTGTATCTGTACCTCCAATTTTGTATGTTTTTGCCGCGCTAATTAAGAAACTGAAAACCTAAGTGTGTAGTCATAGATTTGTAATTTCAATTGTAAAATGGAGAACCTTCAAAGTCTCATGCAATGTTTGGACGACATTTCCAAGATGATCCCCGAGGGCACCTACTTGGAAATGTGTGACAACCTCAAGAACCTCCACAAGGATATCAAGTCTATGGATCCCCCTAGAGTGGATAGACGTTCAGTGCCTTTCATGCCCACCATCCCCGTGATAAATATTACAGAAGAGGAGAATGAGTATGACCAGTGGGCAGAGAATGAGGCTGCGATTATTTATATGGAGGAGCAAATCAAAATGAAGGAGAAGCAATTGAAGATACTCAAGATCCGCAAGAACATCACAGAGGCTGTGAAGCGCGACGCGGTGAGGGAGCGAGCACAACATCTCGGACTCAGATTGAGGAGCTATACAATGGAAAACCTTCGTGCGAAAGGGGTGTGGATCTCAGACGAACGAGCGTTTTATAAGGGGTACATTGAGAGACAAAACCTTCTCACACAAGGGGCGAGGAATGATTTGGAATTGGAAATTCGGGAGCTTCGAGATCAGATTGAGGACATTCAGATTTTGTAAGTTTGTGTGCACCACCACTTGTTGCCACCAGTGTACTCAAAAATGATGTGAATGAGGGCACCGGCGATCAGGGGAACCATGGGAACTTTGAGTTTGTCGAGACCCAAAATGAGAACGAGATTCATGACACCAATGATGATAGCCTCGATGAGAACAGTTGTGATAGGTCTAATCATTTAATGTATGTTACGAAAAAAAATGTCATCATACTTTAATAGAATGGTGATCGTTCTTGTGATTTTATTACTTGTCATCTCGATCGGTCTCGGTGTTGCATATTCGATGGGACTTCTTACACCAAAGAAGGAAGAAGAAGTTCCTGAAGTGGTTGCACCAACTGAGGTGGAACCAACCGAGGTGGTACAGGAAGTGTCTACACCGATTGAAATTGTACAACCTCCTTCACCTCCCGAACCGGAGGTGGGAGCTTTTCCGGATGACATACCCGGGCTTTCAGGAAAGTATACTTTTGATTCTTTTGATGCTGCTCAGGGTGTATGGTTAGATGAATCTGGAAAAGGGCACCACATAACTGCGAGAGCTGGTGAAGTTAAGAAAGCTGGTGACTACATTTTTGGTGGTCAAACTGATGGTATGAAGATTCCACTGGAAGTGCTTGGTCCCAATGATATCTACACAATGTTCTGGGTTGCTCGATACAATGGTGGCAACAGGAATCGTATTTTTGATGGTATGGACAAAAATTGGCTTTCTGGTTTTTGGGCAGGAAGAACGGGTGTAGCGCATCACGATGGATGGCTCACACAACACGGGGCGAGTGTCCATGGACCCCATGCGTGGATACAGGGAACTGATTCACCCAACATGTTCAGAACATTCGGTAAGAATCGCGTGACTATTGCTAAGTACGGTACAACTCCACAAATTACAATTAATTTGGGTACTCAAACGGGTGAACGCAGTGATTGGGCTATCAAAGAGATAATATTCTACAATCGCCTTTTACGAGTTGAAGAGGTGGAAAAGGTTGAAGCTTACTTATTGAAAAAGCACTTCCCCGAGTTACCAGAAGATATTAGTAGAGCCAAAGGTTATAAGCCACATTCCGGACATGTTGATGATCCTCGTGGTGCTCCATATGGCTATGGAACTGCTGAGTTTTGTCGAAAACAGGCTAAGGAGTTAGGATATCCCATATGGGCGCATAGGACTGAAGATCACACAAACCAAAACCTCAGAAATAAATGTTTTTATTATGAAGCTGGCGCTTTTGATACTTATACAGAGGACACCGCGGATGATAAACATGTCATAGGTTGTGTCGATGAAGAAGTGAGTGTACTCGAAGGATGTAGAGATGAGATATAAAAAAATATTGGGGTAAAGTATAGAGTATCATGGCTAGAGGAGGAGATCCGACAATGATAATCCTTCTTTTAGTAATGTGTTGTGTATCATCCATAATAATAGGAGGAGCTGGATTTTTTCTAACAAGAAAGCCAGAAGAAGAGGAAGAGGAAGAGGAAGAGGAAGAGGAAGAGAAAGAGGACGACCAATATTCACCCAAAGTCGAAACCGTGACTCCAGTCGAAACTGTCACACCAGCTGTTCAGCCCGCCGCGCAGCCTGTTGTTCAAGCTCAGGTGCTAGAGGCTGTGGATTGTGTTCAGAGTGCATGGGTGAATGATGGTGGTTGTGACAAAAACAGAGGAAAGCAGAAACAGAAAAGAGAAATTACTACACAACCAAAGTACGGTGGTGCAGCATGTGGAGCCGCAACTCGGGAAATAAACTGTGCAGTAAATTGTGAGGGTTCTTGGAGTGGTTGGAGTGGTTGTAGTAAATCTTGTGGTGGTGGTACACAAAGTCGATCATGGTCGACTAGTGTTACACCCAAACATGGTGGATCTGCTTGTCCCAGTCCATCAACGCAATCCCAGGCGTGTAATACAGGTGGTTGTTACTCGGATAGAGGAGAGTCTACAGTATCCAACGACTGGGGTGGTGGCAATATTATCTACGTGAATCGTCATCACATCGACTGTGGCGATGACGCGATTAAGCGTTTCAAACTAGCGAGACCGGCGACGTCTGAAATCAAATATGATTTCACCTGTCTAGAAGGTGTGAATAGTGGTAGATCCGGTTGGAATTACACACCCACAAATACTGTAGATAGGGGTAATACAGTGTATTTAGATCGTCACAATGTAAATTGTGGAAATAAACCAATCGCAGATTTTTTATTAAACGTACCCGGACACAACCAAATGAGATATCAATTCAGATGTTCAAACGCAACGCACACAGGAGAATGTCGTGATCTAGCTACACCTTATAATACTGGTGGTGCTGAGAATGTATACCTGGATCGCCATGACGTTTCATGTGGTGCCGGTGAAGCACTGACACAATTCAACTTGGAGAGACATGGTGATCATAGCAGGTATCGATACAGATATAAATGTTGTAAGATGCCTTCTTCTAAATAAATGACCCCTAAGTGAGTCCTCGGCACACCAAAAACTCAGCGACAATGGAGGCAATTCTCCTCGAGATCAAATCCCTTCGTGAAATAATTCAGTCCCTATGTCCAGCTCCCCCTCCTCAGACTCTGTGTG
>Ga0213864_10000744_pt1 | contig 14896 bp, 14 predicted proteins | sample PICome_5_FD_160078 | JGI IMG/M metagenome (GOLD analysis project Ga0213864, IMG submission 160078) | Coastal seawater microbial communities near Pivers Island, North Carolina, United States - PICO247 | ecosystem: Environmental > Aquatic > Marine > Coastal | place: USA: North Carolina... | reverse complement strand
CTAGAGATGATATGAAAGTGACGATTGTTGATGCTACACCATTTACTATTATTGAACCATCAGCTGCGGTGACTTGGGATGTGGGTACGACACAACAGATCGTATGGAATGTGGGAACAACAACAGCCCTTCCGATTAATTGTCAGACCGTAAATATTTTACTTTCTACGGATGGTGGAGCAACCTTTCCAATTACATTGGCCTCAAACATATCGAATGACGGTGCAGAAAATATTGTGATTCCAGATCATCCTACAGGTACAGCTCGTATCATGGTTGAGGCAGCCGATAATATTTTCTATGCAGTGAACAGTTCAAATTTTACGATTAATTCGACAACACCAACCTATGTATTAACCAATACAAGCGGAGCACAAAGCGTCTGTAATGTTGGAAATGATACGGCGAGTTATACATTAAATCTTGATTTTGTGAACGGATTTAGTGAAAATGTTAGTTTTGGAACTACCGGATTACCTTCTGGAGCTACCGCTTCTTTTAGTCCAACCTCCATTGCTGCAGATGGAAATGTTACCATGACCATTTCAAACTTAAATGGAGCTGCGGCATCCAATTACACGGTTACCGTTAATGCCACGTCAAATTCTGTGAATAAGGATTTAGAGGTAGGGCTTCAGGTTTTCGAAGGAAGTTTTAATGCGTTAACACTAACCGCTCCTGCAGATGGAGATACAGATGTTGCGTTAGCCCCAAGGTTGGAATGGAATGCTGATTCGAATGCCAATGCGTATGATGTTGAGGTGGCTACAGATTCCGGATTCACCAATGTTGTATCTAGCGGAACAGTGTCTACCAATTCTTATGATGTGTCCACTTTGCAAGAGACAACGACTTACTTTTGGCGTGTAAAGCCGAAAAATGATTGTGGTGAAGGGTCTTTTAGTTCTGCATATTCGTTCACGACACAATCCTGTACGATTTGTGCATCCTCAGGAAACATGGAGTATAATACAAGTACAACGCTCGTAAAATTCAACACTATTGAGAATACGACAGGAAAGACAGTGGCATATAATGACTTTACATCTATTTCTACAACAGTAAAACGCGGGGAAAGTCACGAACTAACAGTAAACGTAAATACCGACGGTAATTACAGAGTTCAAACGAAAGTTTGGATCGATTGGAATGGTGATTGTACCTTTAATGATAGTGATGAGGAGTATGATTTAGGAGGAGCTGGAAACGTGGCCGATGGAGCCACAGATTTAAGTCCGTTGTCCATCACTATACCTGCTGATGCTAAATTAGGGAATACCATTATGAGGGTTTCAAGCAGGTATACCAATCCGAGTCCAATTACATATCCTACGGCATGTATGACCGGATTTGATGGTGAAGTAGAAGATTATACGATAGTGGTTGATGAAGTGGCTTCTATAGATGATAGTTCCTTTACGGGGTTCAATTTATATCCGAATCCGAATGCTGGAGCATTTACCCTTCAATTCGAAACCATTGATACAAGAAAAACAACGTTGGAATTATATGATGTCAGAGGACGACGTGTACATCAACAATCTTTTACCAATACCCCTCAGTTCTTTAAAGAGCAAATTGAATTCCCAGAGGTGTCCAAAGGATTGTATCTGCTCAAAATTAAAAACGGAACAAAATTTACCACACGAAAGCTGGTCATTGAATAAAAAGCAAAAACCTCATCAAACGATGAGGTTTTTTTATGGTTGTAATGTGATTTTACCTTATCCTAAAAATGGGTACTTATAATCCTGTGGAGAAACAAAAGTCTCTTTGATTAATCGTACAGACGTCCAGCGCAATAGGTTTTGTGCAGAACCAGCCTTGTCATTTGTTCCTGATGCTCTTGCTCCACCAAATGGTTGTTGACCCACGACTGCTCCTGTCGGTTTGTCATTGATATAGAAGTTACCCGCCGCATTTTCCAGTGCCTTGGATGCCTTTTCAACAATAAATCGATCCGTAGAGAAAATGGCTCCAGTTAATGCGTATTCGGTAGACTCATCAACAAGTTGTAAGGACTCTTCCCATTTTTCATCCTCGTAAATGTAAACGGTAATCACAGGTCCGAATAACTCTGTGGTCATTGTCGGATAATTCGGATCTACCGCAACGATTACGGTTGGATCGATAAAGTATCCTTTGGATTTGTCATGGTTACCACCGAATAATACTTTGGCATTTGAATCCTTTTTTGCCTGATCAATGTATGTTGTGATTTTATCAAAAGAGGCTTCGTGAATCACCGCGTTGATAAAGTTTTTTGGGTCTTCTGGAGAACCAACTTTCAGTTCACCAATTTGTTGTTCCAAATGATTTCTCACATCATTCCAAATGGATTTTGGGATATATGCTCTAGATGCAGCCGAACATTTCTGTCCTTGGTACTCAAAGGCGCCTCTTGTGATTGCTGTTGCCACTTGCAGTGGATTTGCTGAGTTGTGCGCCCAGATAAAATCCTTACCACCTGTTTCTCCAACGATTCTTGGGTAGGTTTTATAGGTTTCAATATTGGTTCCGATTTGTTTCCATAAGTGTTTAAACACATGGGTAGACCCTGTAAAGTGTAGACCAGAGAAATCTGGAGATGATAATACCGTATCGGTAATCATTACCGGGTCACCGTATACTACATTAATTACACCGTCTGGTAAACCAGCTTCTTTAAATAAGTCGACGATAATTTTTGCAGAATATACCTGGTGATCCGATGGTTTCCATACCACAACATTTCCCATTAACGCTGCAGCAGCAGGCAAATTAGCTGCAATAGATGTAAAGTTAAATGGTGTGATTGCATATACAAATCCTTCCAAAGGACGGTATTCCACTCGATTCCAGATTCCAGGTGCAGAAGCCGGCTGATCTTTGAAAATATCTGTCATGTACTCCACGTTGAAACGGAAGAAATCAATCATTTCACATGCCGCATCAATTTCTGCCTGGTGCATGTTTTTTGATTGGCTAATCATTGTAGATGCATTCATTTTTGCTCTGTACGGGCCTGCCAATAACTCAGCAGCTTTTAAGAATACAGCCGCTCTTTCCATCCACGATAAACTACTCCATGCATCTCTTGCTTGTAATGCCGTTGAAATGGCAGTTTCTACATGTTGCTTTTCAGCTACATGATAGTGCCCCACAGTATGTTTGTGGTCATGAGGTGGATGAATATTTTTGGTGTTATTGGTACGGACTTCCTCACCATTAATATACATCGGTATATCTTCAGATTTGGCGTACATTTCTTTATAGGTTGCTAATAATTCTTCTCGTTCTGGTGAACCTGGGGCATATCCTTTTACGGGTTCATTCACAGCTTTTGGTACATTAAAAAATCCTCTTGTCATTTGCGGTATATTTTAATTAAATCGACTTATTTTTGATTTCTGCAAAGGTATCAATTTTTATCAATCGTTTTCGTTCAACACCCAATCGAATTTAAATGTGCACTGTAAGCTACATACCTCTCGCTGGAGATGATTTTATTCTAACTTCAAATAGGGATGAAACGCCCTTGCGCAAAACCATTCCGCCCGAAACTTACACCGAAAATACGCTGCAAATCACCTATCCGAAAGATAAGCTGGCAGGTGGAACCTGGGTTGGTGTTAGCAGTTATCAACGAGTGATTTGTTTATTGAATGGCGCCTTTGAAAAGCACAAGCGAGAAAAAAGCTATCGTTTGTCGAGAGGTGTTGTGGTTAAGAACTTGTTGGCCTGTGATGATGTGATGAAAGAAATCGAATCGTTCGATTACAATGGAATTGAGCCTTTTACTTTAATAAGTATTGATTGGAAAAAAGACCGAATTGCACACGAATTTATTTGGGACGGAAAAACAAAACATGTTCGAGAATTGGATACAGAACCTCATATCTGGTCGTCCTCTCCTTTGTATGATGCTGATATGAAAAAGGAACGGCATTCCTGGTTTGAAGAATTTACCGAAACTAATCAGCCGCTTTCTCAAGAATCATTACTTAAATTTCATCAGTCGGAGCGACAAGAAGACCGAAAAAACTCAATTCGTATGAAACGTCTTTTTGTAGAAACGGTTAGTACAACCTCGATCAGCAAAAAGGGAAAAGAAATTGATTTGCGTTATTTTGATTATCTCAATGAGGCTAATACAAAGCAAATGAAATTAGAAATACTGCAATAATTCCAATAGACGAAATAAACAGATACACACTGTTTAGAATACAAAACTTTATAAAGGTTTTAAAATATCCTTGACCGTAGAAATTCTTCATCGAAAGGAAGAGGTAAATCAGGAATAGCAGTATAAAAATTCCCGCTTCGGGTTTTACGCCAAACAATTCTATTAAAAAGAATATGGTAAGGAGCATAAAGAAAACAGTTTGTGTATGAAATACAAATATTAAATGATCTACATAGGTCTTTCTGCTTCGAATATGTATCATTTTGAGGAAAATGGTAAACAGAGGAAGAAAGATAAATAGTGCAATGGATCCGGCACTTAGCGCCTGACTAAAAAATTCTTGGCGCGTTTCCTTTTCGGATGTAAAATTCTTCACAACTTTTGCTCGATCATACAAGAATCGATTCCAAAATGTCTTTTTCATTCCAAGCGAATCAAGCGCTTCGTCAGGAGCAAAATCCGGATTCTTTTTCTGAAACTTATACATTCGGTTCAACGGTGTATAATTGCCTAAATCGACATTAAAATCTCCCCCTCTTATGGATGTGTCTGTCGTATCTTTTATTTCACGTTCCGCTTCTTCCAGGATTTTTTTTCTTGTAGCCGCAGGTATAAAGGCTTTATTTAACTGTTGATCTAAATTGGTTTTAATAGAATCGATTTCTTGTTGCGTTAATGACTTTTTAGTGAGGTTTTTAAGTGCGATAGAATCTGTATTGATGTTGTCCAGTACATCTGTTTTTCCTTCTACAAGTGCAACGGAGTCCTTTTCTTTTTTGCCGTGTTGAGCTTCAGAATATGATCGAAATTTGTCTACACTTTTTCCGATTCCGAGCACTAAAAAAAACACTACTGAAACCGTTAAGTAAAATCGGAATGGATTCGAAAAACGCATTCGTTTTCCTTCGACATATTCTTTGGAAACCTTACCTGGTTTGATTAATAATGGTATTAATGTGTTCCAGAATTTAGCATCAAAATTGAAGAATCCATTAAAGATTTCATGTACGAAATTGGTAAAGGTGATGCGATTCCCTTTATTCGCCTGGCCGCATTCTGGACAATATTTTTCACCTCCAAAAAACGGATGACCGCAGTTTAAACACTCGGGATCCTGAACCTTGGGTAGTTTCCTTTTCTTCTTATAAATACTTAGTTTGATAGGGCAGGAGCGTTTAGTTGAAAGGTTGGAATAATTACTTTAAATTCTAGGTTGGAATCTAAATTCACCATGATATAATGTCCTTTCATTGCTCCTATTGTAGATTCTAAAAAACACCCAGATTGGTAAGAATAGGTTTCCTTGGGTCTTAAAATCGGTGTTTCACCTACAACGCCGTCACCTTCTACATTTTCGGTTTTGTTTTGAGAATCTAAAATGGTCCAACGTCTGCATTTCAATTGAACCTTGTGGTTGGAGTTGTTGGTAATTGTTACGAAATATGAAAAGATATGGTACAAGCGATAGTTGCGATAAGATGTACCGTTGTATTTGGTTTTGACACCAATCTTTATGCCTTGTGTAACCTGTTCTACCATTTTGGTTAAAAGTAAAAGAAATCACTATGAAAAGCAAATACCCTAACGATCTGGACTAAAATTACTTTCTCCCATACCGACAGCTCGATAATATAAACCGCCCATTGGTTTGAAATATACAATCACCTTATAGTTATTTTCAGTTTGAAAAAAGGATCCTTGAATCGCAATTTCATCTATAGAAGAACCATCACTCAGTACAAATTTATAATTGTAAAAGCCTTGCTTCATTAAAACTTCACCTATGTAGGCATTGTTTGCTGGACTGTAGCTTAATCGATTGTCTTCTGTTATTTCAAAATTATTGTAGGCACCATAGACATAGACATCTTTATCGAAAAAGGGTTCTTCTACATTGAGTGTAAAATGCATAGCGGCATAATCGGCTTCTGTCGTGTTGTCTTTGCCTTCTACAGTGCGAATCACGAATTGTCCGTTGATATCTGGATTGAATTCGTAAGTCGGATTGGTCCGGTACTTACTAGGATATAAATAATGATGAAAAATGTCTTTCCGTTCAATTTTAACCACGTTCAAACTGCGATTAAAAAGCTCTTTCGAATCAAAATTGTAATATTCATTTCCGCCCCAGAAATTGGTTTTATTCGTGTAGGTATACAGCAATTGATTGGGTTTAAAGAAGGTTGGAGTCAAATCAGTAATGGTAGCATTCCAATTGTCATTTTGGATGATACACACCTTCACTTCTTGATTCGGAATGTTAATTCTTAAATTCGGGTGATTTACGCGAAACTCCACTGTTTGCTGAGTGTTTAGCCTACGTGCATTTCGACTTCGATTGACATTCACACCCACAATCACGGCCTTTTCGTAAAGCACAAATCGTCTCGAAAAGATAACGTCATCGTATGTATCCAAGACAGAAACTCTGTAATTTCCACTTTTGGTAATCACGGTATTCGGATTCGGAAAACGCACTTCGTAATGCGTGTAGCTTTGAAACGTATTGAAGGAATTCCGAACATTAATGATGGTATTTTGCTGGAATCCGTCAATGTACTGACTCGACAATAATCGACTGGGTTTCCAATCGGGGGTCATGTGTTCAATTTTGTAATAGTAATCTTTTCCGTCTGCCTCTAAATCATCAAAAGAAAGGGTAAGTGGCGTACCGAGCGGAACAATAGATGTAAAGCTATTCGATTGATTTGTTCGCAACAAAATGCTCTTTATATTTTGAGCATCTCCCCAAGAAGAGAAAAAAAGACCAAAAAGGGTGAGAAATACCAATTTCTTCATTTCACAAATGTACTATTCTTGTGCTTCATTCAGCAATCCATATGCCAATTTACGAATTGAAAACGTTTTCGACTTTTATTTTATTTAGAATCGTTATAAATAAATATTTTAACGAAAGATATAGGCCCGAATCTATGAGCTTTACGTGTTAAAATAATTATTTTTGCGTGATTTTTAACGTAAACTAAATTTACTAGTCATATGTCACAAGACATTCGTATCAAAAAGGGTTTAACTATTAAACTCGTTGGCGATGCAAAGCAAACTACAACTTCTGTAGCTCAAAGTAAAGTTTATGCTGTTCAACCAGCAGATTTCCACGGGATTACCCCAAAAATTTTAGCGAAAGAAGGTGCCAAAGTAAAAGCTGGCGAAGCTTTATTTTATTCCAAAACCGACGAACGTATTCTCTTCCCATCACCAGTTTCTGGAACAGTAACTGAAATTGATCGTGGTGCAAGACGAAGAGTACTTGCTATTAAGATTGAGGCTGATGCAAAACAAAGCCACAAAAACTTTGGAAAGCAAAAGGTAGCAGATTTAGATGAGGCAGGTGTAAAAAACCACCTTTTAGCAGCTGGATGCTGGCCTTTTATTAAGCAGAGACCTTACGATATCGTTGCGAACCCAAATGTAGCTCCGAAAGCCATTTTTATTTCAGCTTATGCAAGCGCTCCTTTAGCAGCAGATTACAGTTATACGCTTCAAGGGAAAGAAGAGGAATTACAAACGGCAATTACTGCCATTTCAAAACTTACCAAAGGAAAGGTTCATGTTTCGGCAGGGGCAAACCAGCAAACGCCATTTGATTCCATTAACGGAATTGAACTACATAAAGTTTCTGGTCCGCATCCATCAGGAAATGTTGGAACCCAGATTGCAAAGATTGATCCGATTAACAAAGGTGAAGTAGTTTGGGTAATCACTCCACAAGATTTGGTTGTTATCGGTGAGTTATTCTTAACGGGAAAATTAAACCTAACTAGAACAATCGCGGTTACTGGATCAAAAATTACAGAGCCTCAATATGTAACTGCCATTGCAGGTGCTACTGTTGCGGATGTTGTTGCGTCAAATATTGACGAAGACAATGCCAGAATCATAAGCGGAAACGTATTGTCTGGAACTCAGGTTGATGCTGACGGATTTTTAGGATACTACGACAATCAGATTACGGCAATCCCAGAAGGAGATGATTACGATTTCTTCGGATGGAATCGCCCAATTTTTGATAAGATTTCAACTTCAAGAGCGTTAACCTTCTCCTGGTTACTACCGAAAAAGAAGTTTGATTTAAATACGAATACCAATGGTGAGCACCGTGCTTTTGTAGTAACAGGTTCTTACGAAGAGGTATTCCCATTAGATATTTATCCATTACAGTTGTTGAAGGCATTCATGGTGAAAGATTTGGATGAAATGGAAGCATTAGGTGGTTATGAAGTAGCACCAGAGGATTTTGCATTGACAGAATTCATCTGTGTATCTAAACAGCCACATCAGCAGATTATTAGAGAAGGTTTAGATTTAATGAAAGAAGAATTAGGATAAGATTATGAGTTTAAAGAATAAATTACATGACTTAAAAGAAAAGTACAAAGGAACCAAGATGGCACCTGCTTTCAACGCGTTCCATACGTTCTTGTACACGCCAAATGAGGTAACTCACAACGGTACACATGTGAAGGCAGCCGACGATTTAAAACGTACGATGAATACGGTGATCATGGCCTTAGTTCCATGTTTAATCTTCGGAATGTTTAATGCAGGTTACCAGCATTATGCAGCGATTGATAGCTCTTTACGAGAAGATGTATTAGCGAACTTCTTCACAATGGACAACTTATGGATTGGTATCATCAAGGTATTACCATTAGTCGTTGTTTCGTATGGTGTCGGATTAGTAATCGAATTCATTTTTGCAGTCATCAAAGGACACGAAGTAGAAGAAGGATACTTAGTGACTGGAATGTTAGTTCCGTTGATTGTTCCTGTAGATACACCATTATGGATGTTAGCAGTAGCTGTAGCCTTCGGTGTTGTCATCGGAAAAGAAGTTTTCGGTGGAACAGGAATGAACATTTTGAATCCGGCCTTAACCATTAGAGCCTTTTTATTCTTTGCTTATCCAACGTGGATGAGTGGAGATAAAGTATGGGTGTATGATGCCGTAAATAGAGCTGGAACTGCGGATGCTATTTCGGGTGAGACAATCTTAGGTAGCTACGCACAAAATCTTGAACCAGTCTATTCAAACTGGGATAAATTTTTCGGATTCATTCCTGGTTCAGTAGGAGAGACCTCAACATTCTTGATTTTAATTGGTGCTGCATTTTTAATCTTTACAAAAATTGGAAGCTGGAGAATTATCGTTTCAACCTTTATTGGAGCAGCAGTAATGGGCGTTATTTTCAACCAGGTAGTTGCTGCAGATATCATTACGTCTTCAAGTAAATTCTACGGATTGATGAGTGCACCATGGTGGGAGCATTTAATGATTGGTGGATTAGCTTTCGGTGCAGTATATATGGCAACTGATCCTGTAACTGCCTCACAGACAAACAGAGGAAAATGGATTTACGGATTCTTAATTGGATTTATCTCCATTATGATTCGAGTATTCAACCCAGCATATCCAGAAGGTGTATTCTTAGCCATCTTATTGATGAACGTATTTGCACCAACAATCGATCACTATGTAGTGAGAGGAAATGTAAAACGTAGAATGAACCGTTTAAAAGTTAAAACTGCATAAGTTATGAGTAAGAAAACAGATGGAAACGTATATACCGTCCTATTTGCAGTAGGGATGGTGGTTGTTGTAGGTTCATTGCTTGCTTTCTTTGCTTCATCATTAAAACCAAATATTGATGAAAACAAGAGAATCGAAAAGCAACAGAACATTTTGTACGCCATGGGTGTGAATCAAAACACCGATACCAGTGCCGAATTTGTAGCGACAACAGAAGCGGAACAAGAATTCCAAAAATACATCACTAAGCAATTGGTAATCGAAGGTGACAATATCACAGAAAATGACGCAGCTTATTTAATTGATGTCAAAAAGGAAAAGGATAAAGCTAAAAAAGGTGGTGTTCGAAGATTGCCTCTTTTTGTTGGTGAGAAAGATGGTAAAACATTTTACGTTGCGCCAATCAGAGGGAAAGGTCTTTGGGATGCAATTTGGGGATATGTAGCAATGGATGAAAACATGGTTATCCAGGGTGCATATTTCGATCACAAAGGGGAAACTCCAGGTTTAGGAGCGAACATCAAGCAACGTTTTTTTATGGATGATTTTGAAGGAGAGCACTTGTTAACCGATAGTGGAGAGTTTAAAGGAGTGCGAGTAGCGAAAGGAAATAACGATCCGAAAAACGAAGACAAAACAGACTATGAGGTTGATGCAATTGCCGGAGCGACGATCACAGGTGATGGTGTATCTGCAATGATCAAATCAGATTTGCAATTGTATGTACCTTACTTTAAATCATTAAAGAATTAAGCTATGGGAATATTATCAAAAAAAGATGCAGCTTTAATTTTAGATCCGTTAGCAGATAACAACCCGATTACCATTCAGGTTTTAGGAATCTGTTCTGCTTTGGCAATTACTGCTGAATTAAAGGCGTCAATCGTAATGTCTATTTCGGTACTATTCGTTCTAGGAGTTGGTAACGTGGTGATCTCATTAATGAGAAACATCATTCCGTCTAAAATTCGAATCATCGTTCAGCTAATTGTTGTAGCAACCTTAGTAATTATTGTTGATTTGGTATTGAAAGCCTTTGCATACGAACTCAGTAAAACCTTATCGGTATTCGTTGGTCTGATTATTACCAATTGTATCATTATGGGTCGATTTGAAGCCTTTGCCCTAGGAAACGGACCATGGAGATCATTCTTAGATGGTATTGGAAACGCATTGGGATATGCGGCCATCTTGATTGTTGTTGGATTCTTTAGAGAATTATTAGGATCTGGAACTTTATTAGGATTCCAAGTGTTAGGAGATCCTATTGAGAAAACAGGATTGTATGCTATCGGATATGAGAATAACGGATTTATGTTATTATCTCCAATGGCATTAATCGTGGTTGGAATCATTATCTGGGTGCAGAGATCAAGAAATAAAGCATTAATTGAAGAAGCGTAAATATCATGGAACACGTAGAATTATTTTTTAAATCAATATTTATCGATAACATGGTATTCGCAACATTCTTAGGAATGTGTTCTTACCTGGCAGTATCGAAGAAAGTATCAACAGCAGTTGGTTTAGGAGCGGCAGTAATTTTCGTATTAGCCGTTACAGTACCTTTAAACTGGTTGTTAGATCAATATATTTTAAAAGAAGGCGCCTTAGTATGGTTAGGGGAAGAGTTCGCTGCTTACGATTTAAGTTTCTTATCCTTTATCATGTTTATTGCAACGATTGCAACCATGGTACAATTGGTAGAAATTATCGTTGAGAAATTCTCTCCGGCACTATACAATTCATTGGGAATCTTCTTACCACTTATTGCCGTAAACTGTGCGATTTTAGGTGGAAGTTTATTCATGCAATCTAGAGAAATTCCAAGTTTAGGTTTGGCCTTAACCTACGGAGTTGGTTCTGGAATTGGATGGTTTTTAGCGATTCTTGCGATTGCTGCAATTCGCGAGAAAATTCGTTACTCAGCGGTTCCTCCTGCTTTAAGAGGTTTGGGAATTACCTTTATCATTACAGGGTTAATGGCGATCGGATTCATGAGTTTCGGTGGGATGTTGACTGGAGGTGATGAGAAGAAAGAAGAAGCTCCTAAGGTAGAGGCGAAAGTAGAAAAGGAAAAAGCTACGGAAACGACAGCAGAAATCGTAGCAGAAAACACAAATACAAATCAATAATATGATATTAGCGGCAGGAACAACAGGAACTATTATTGCTACAGTTGCGGCTTTCTTACTAATTACTTTGGTGTTAGTTGCGCTGTTGTTGTTTGTAAAACAAAAATTATCACCTTCTGGTCCGGTAACCATTACAATTAATGGTGAAAAGGAAATTGAAGTAGCTTCAGGAAGCACCTTATTAACGACACTTGGTAACGAAAAAATCTTCTTACCATCAGCATGTGGTGGAGGTGGATCTTGCATCCAGTGTGAGTGTCACGTTTTAGAAGGAGGTGGTGAAGCACTTCCAACAGAAACACCTCACTTTACCAGAAAAGAGCTAAAGTCTGGAGCACGATTGGCGTGTCAGGTGAAGGTGAAACAAGACATGAATATCTCGATTCCAGAAGAGGTATTCGGAATTAAAAAATGGGAAGCAGAAGTTGTACGTAACTACAACGTAGCATCCTTCATTAAAGAGTTTGTGGTTCGTATTCCTGAGGATATGAATTACAAGGCTGGAGGATATATTCAGATTGAGATTCCACCATGTGAAATCAAATATTCTGATATTGATATTACAGCGCATCCAGAGGAGCACGAAACTCCAGATAAATTCCAGACAGAGTGGGATAAATTCGGATTGTGGCCATTGGTTATGAAGAATGATGAAGTGGTAGAACGTGCGTATTCTATGGCTTCTTACCCAGCAGAAGGAAGAGATATTATGTTGAATGTACGTATTGCTACTCCGCCATGGGATCGTTCTAAGAATCAGTGGATGGAAGTTAATCCGGGAGTTGCATCGTCGTATATTTTTGCTCAGAAGCCAGGAGATAAAGTAACCATTTCGGGACCTTACGGTGAGTTCTTCATTAATGAGTCTGAGGCAGAGATGTTATATGTAGGAGGTGGAGCTGGCATGGCACCAATGCGTTCGCATTTATATCACTTATTCAAAACCTTAGAAACGGGTAGAAAAGTAACCTATTGGTACGGTGGTCGTTCGAAACGTGAGTTGTTCTATTTGGAGCACTTCTATGAATTGGAACGTAAGTTTGATAACTTTAAATTCTATTTAGCGCTGTCTGAACCATTAGAAGAAGACAACTGGAAAGTAAAGAAAGATATTAATGATGCAGAGGGTGATGGTTTCGTAGGATTCATTCACAACTGTGTAATTGATAACTACTTAAATCATCATGAATCTCCAGAGGATATCGAGTTGTATTTCTGTGGTCCACCATTAATGAATCAAGCGGTTCAGAAAATGGGAGAAGATTTTGGAATTCCAGACGAGAATATTCGTTTCGACGACTTCGGAGGATAAGAAAAATAAAAAACCAGCCAATCGGCTGGTTTTTTATGTATTCCTCTATAGTTCATGTAAAATTGCTTCAAGTTTATATACAGGATAGCCATCTTCATGTTCAAATAATTTCGAGTAGTCCATCACATTTGGAATATGATCTAACCGACATAGATAGTCTACCACTGCATTCAGTCCTTTGAACAATACATCTTTATCTGTCGGATTATGTGGTTTTTGATTGTAGTGACATAGCGGAGTTTTGAATCCGCAGGCTTCTAAAAACACCTTTTCAATTTGAAGAATTTCTTTAGGTGTATACCCATTGAATTTCCGACCTAAATTCTGATGTACTTGGCCTACATAACTCAAATGTAGAGATCCATGCTGGAGTGTAAGATGTTTCCAGCTTTCGTGATTGTCTAATATATTACCTACGGCACAGGCGGTACAATCCTCCGGATTTAATTGATCGTTATGATAGGCGTTGTATAACTTAATTAATGCATGTTCTAATCGCTTCGTCGTCTTCATACCTTAAGGGATTATTAAATCAGCAGTAAGATAGAAATTATAACAAAAGAAATCAATAGCTGTTAAAAAATTCTCTTATTTGAATCTAAGCTAAATAATGCCCATCTTCCTTTAGTATGCCTTTAGGAAGTTGTATTTTTGGAGGGATCTATTGCATAATGGCGAGTTTAAAGAAAACCTTACTGAAGAAAAAATATGTTGCGATTAAGCTCAAAAGGATTGTCACAAATCATTTGGAAGTTAAAGGTCAAATTAATGGTGTAAAGGGAAGATTTATTCTGGATACTGGAGCGTCAAATTCTTGCGTTGGTATTGACTTACAAGAGCATTTTAAACTAGAAGTTCAAGAGAGTGAAATCAAAGCAGCAGGCGCTGGTGCAATCGGCATGGAAACCTTAGAATCCAAGAAAAATTCGCTGTTGCTTGGTGAATGGAAAATCAATGCGTTTTCGTTGGTTTTGTTTGATTTATCGCATGTGAATTCAGCTTTAGAACAACATAAAGCTAAATCTGTTCACGGAATCATTGGAGCAGATATTTTAGAAAAAGGAAAAGCTGTAATAGATTACAAAAAGAAAATAGTATATCTAAAAAAATAGAGAAATGAGTTTAGAAAAAGCCATAATGGATCAAATGAAAGCTGCTATGAAAGCAAAAGATACGATTGCTTTACAAGCTTTACGTGCTGTAAAATCGGCTTTCTTACTGGCGAAAACAGAAGGTTCGAATCATGAGTTGACAGCGCAGGATGAAGTAAAAATCATCCAAAAGCAGGTAAAACAACGAAAAGACAGTGCTGCTGTTTTTATGGAGCAGGGAAGAGAAGATTTAGCAGAGCCAGAATTGAAGGAAGCTGAAATTTTAGCTCAATTTTTACCAGAAGCCTTATCTGCAGAAGCCATTGAAAAGATTGTTGTTGCGACTATCGAAAAATTGGGTGCTAGTGGTATGAAAGATATGGGAAAGGTGATGGGAATACTAAGTAAAGAATTAGCCGGAAAGGCAGACGGAAAAACCATTTCAACATTTGTAAGAAAGAATTTGATGTAGGTATCAGAATCCATCAATTTTATGGAATAAAATTCCAAACAATTTTTACATTTGCAATTCATTAAACGGCCCCGTACCTGCCTGCCGCAGGCAGGGTTCAACTGAGTTGAAAAATGAAGTTGGGGTTTTTGTGTTTAATAACAGAAGAGGTGAATGTATTTTGTTTACGT
>Ga0213864_10000742_pt1 | contig 14900 bp, 9 predicted proteins | sample PICome_5_FD_160078 | JGI IMG/M metagenome (GOLD analysis project Ga0213864, IMG submission 160078) | Coastal seawater microbial communities near Pivers Island, North Carolina, United States - PICO247 | ecosystem: Environmental > Aquatic > Marine > Coastal | place: USA: North Carolina | collected... | reverse complement strand
TTATCAATTAGACCACCAAGAGTTCCCCAATATGTTCCATCGTAACCTTCAAATGATTTCAATGTTGTGTTATATCTAATCTGCCCTCTTCTAGCAGTAGGTCTTTGTCCTGTAGTACCTGAAGGGATTCTTGTGGCACCCGTACCTGTCTGATAAATATTTGTGAATGTTGCACTATCACCTTGAAGTGCAAGTCTGTATAAATCGCCCGATGTTGCAGTAGTACCCGCTTCCCAATAATCGCCAAATTCATTCCATTGAATTACTGCAGAGTCTGTAGATGGTCTATCAACCGCAAGACCCGCTCTATTGCTATTACCTACAGCTACGGTATCATTCACAATAACATGCGAAGCAACGTTTCTTGTAGTACCTGTAGTTGTAAATGTCCCGCCTACTGTAAATCCACTAGAAACATTTAGTGATCCAGTGACAGCTACTGCACCAACAAAATTAGTTGAATCTAAATTAGATATACCGTGTACTGTTAGATTACTATCAACCACAAGTGCATGGTTAATATTTGTGACATCAGGAATATTGTTAACGCCAATTGTGGCGTGTCCTGTAACAGTTAGATCACTATCAATGGTAACATTATCAGGAAGCCCTACGGTGACCGTGCCATTTGAGCGAGAAACATCAACTTCATCTGTTGTGCCATTGATTGTTAGAACTGCACCATTAGCAGAATTACCTAGTGTTACGTTACCCGATGTTACGTCAAAATCATCAGCATCAAATTTTGCAACACCTTTATTCGATGAACTTGCATCTTCACCTGCAATTTCTATCTGATTGTCTGATACCGTGGTGTTGATACCTTCACCTGCAGCAAAAGTAATCGTATCACCCAAAGTGACAGGATCAGCACTACCATTTTCTGCTGTAATAGTAAACGCAGTGCCTGTTGATGTTATAGCACCTGTGATAGTAACATCACCCGTAACATCTAGAGGTCCTACAATATTTGTTGAATCCAGATCAGTAATACCACCAACATCTAGATTTCCTGTAACATCTAGAGGACCATCAACGGTTGCAGAATCTAGATTAGTTACACCATTAACTGTTAAGTCGCTGTCAATAGTAACTGCATCAAGTGTTGTTGTACCATCTACATCCAATGTACCTGCAAACGCAGTGTTACCACCAACATCTAGATCGCCTGTAATATACGCACTGTCTTGTACGGTAATAGTATTATTAAATGTTGTATCGCCTGTTACAGTCAGTGTTCCAATAGTCGCACTATCCGCTGCGACATTATCTGCATTGACTGTACCATCAACATAAACATGACGCCATTCTTTTGTGGAAGAACCTAGATCGTATGTGTTATCTACATCAGGAACAATGTTTGAATTAACTTCACCTGTTAATGTAATTGTATCTGTTGCAGCATCACCAAGAGAGATATTATTATTAGAACCTGCCTTGAAGGTAACTTGACCGTCAACAGTCAATGTACCTGCCATTGTGGTGTTACCGCCAACATGCAGATTTGTATCTACCTGTAAATTACCACGAACAATATTAGTTGCATCACTGTCTGATAATGTGGCTCTTGGCGATAGTAATTCTGTTGTATTGATTGAATCTAGACGACCATCCAATTCAGCAATTGCAGTGGAAACAGTACTTGCAGTTGTTCCCATCGCACCCGCTGTAATCGTACCCAACTCAGCATCATGTTCGTTAATAGCACTTGTAACATCTGTTGCAGTTGTTGTCAAGGTAGAAACGTCACCAACGGAGTCTAATAGTTGGTTGAACCTTGTACGATGAGAGTTCATCGTGTCAGATAAATTTACGTTAGGTATTCTTGAATTAGCCATTTGTACCGTTCTCTAATAGTTTCTGCAACATCATTTTTATTTCCCCAACATCAGATTTTAATTGATCCAACTCTTGACGTTCTTGTTGTCTTTGAGTTGCTTCAAGTCTCTTCTGTTTAGTCTTACTCTTATTTATATTCAAAATCATACCAGTATTCATATCTCTTACCAAATCAGGATGATCTTTCACAGGGACATAGCTAGACATTACGATGTTGCAATTGTTCTTAGATTTCTAAACATTGGGACACGAGTAGAGTTCTCAGCGTTCATGGTGATCTTAATTTGATATTCATCAAACGCAGGAAGATTGAATACGTTAAACTCATACTCAACAAATCTGTATATGTCATCACTTGGTGGCACATCAATATAACTATTAGATTTTGTCACTTTAATGTCTTTACCAAAAGCAACCCAAGATTGTTCTTCTAGTTTTTCACCAATAGAACTAGAACTTGTACGATACCAAATATCAAAGTCTGCCCCAATAGGTCTGAGTGCGTCTACAAGAACCACAATAGAAGTTGATGAGTTCATCAAGCGATATGGGACTGTAATGTGCTTACTCGCCACAGTGCCCCCATCAGGATTAGTCTCAGCAGTGTAATCAACCGTAGTAACAAAGTTTCTGTTAGCAGCATCACTGTCATTTGATTGTTGATAGTCAATAAAGTTTGAAATAATATCAAGTGATGTGTTATTAACATTGAAATATGGCGCAACGTTTGCGTTTGATGTTGTCATATTAACTGTCAAAAGTGTAGATGCATTGCCACTAAGCTTATTGACTTCTTGTGCTTCTGATGCTATAACAACAGGATTTACCATCACTTGAGGATAGTCAATGCTTAAAGCAACGTCAGTTATGGCATCGTACTTGGTATCAGCTTCATGGAAGTTACCTATTGTTGTGAAATTACCTGACACAAATACGTTTGTTCCTGTTGGAGCATCAAAAGGAAGCTGTAGCGCATATTCATCTACAATGTATTGTTCTGTTGCGTAAAGTCCTGTACCACCCGCTCTAATAGATGAGTCTGCGTTTGAATCTGTTCTTAAATCAAAAGAATATCCAAATGCATCTGCCTTTGTGATAGTCTGTGCACCAAGAATACTTGAACCCAAAATACCATTCACAGTATCACTTGAATCAAGACCTGCTGAGTCTGATGATAGTTTTACAATATCACCAACTCTAAATCCATGTGATGGATGTAAAACGCTAACTAAAGATGAGTCTGCAGTAAAGATCAGTGGATCGTAAACATAATCACCCAAAACACTTTGGGTTAAGTTTTCACTCAGTTTTTTGACAGGTGGAATATTAGCTTCAATCTTGGCTGTGGCGGTTAATGATGTATCAAACTGCGCTTTATAAACTTTGAATGTCAAGTCTTTGTTGTTATCACCTTCCCATGTTGTACCATTAGAAGATGCATACAAAGCACCACGTGAAACGTTTATGCCTGAGTTATATCTTGCAGTTGTCGTGCCAAAGTTGAATGCGCCGTTCTCTGCAAAGAAAACTTTATACGCATCAGACGGTGCAGAACTATAAAGAACAACTGAAAGAAGTGTATTCCCAGGCACATATATCGGTGATGGGAACTCAAACTTATATTCTCTTGCCGCACTAAAAGAAGTACCTGCCTTTGCAGACACCGCCGCCGCTGTTGCAACTACTCTTGTCCCGGGGATAAATCTTTTGGATGATGGTGACCCACCTTCCGTTGTTGGTCTAAGCTCTAATGTGATGGGTAGAGTATCATGAGCAGAATAGAAAAATATTCCAACGCCCGTAAGAACACTAGCCTCATCAACTATGAAGGTTTGTGCTGTAGGACTTTGCTGTTCAGTTAATTGTAGTATACCTGTCATTTATTCTATCCTAATTAAACGTTCTAGTCCAATAACCACCGTCATTCTTTTTCCAGTTACCGCCTGAGGTATCAGAAACAGAGAAACCACCATCATTATCATAAGTATGTGTGATAGTTTCATTGCCGTAGTTAAATTTAATGTCAGTTCCACCGCCTGATCTTTTAACATGAGTTACAGTAGGACTAGGATCATTGCCACCTGTACTTGGACCTCGATAGTCACTGCTTTCGCCCGAATAATATTCTTGATATCTATACGATTCACTAAATACTTTACTTTCTTCTACAGTATACTCATACCAATTCTCATACTGTCCAATTCCGTGAAATTGTGTTGAAGCATACGATAGTGCATTCTGCCTATTCATTGTAGAAATATCCAATGCACTAAAGCTAGTTCCATCTACTGTTGTCGGAAAATTTGTTGTTGAATTTGATTGTAAATAAAAAAAGCCTCTTAAAGAACCATCAGAGTTTGATGTTAGAGAATTAGATGCGCCACCATTTGAAGGTCCACCTAATTCTGTAGGAAATGCTGTGGCGTTAACAAATTTATCACCAGGCTCTTTGATATCAGAATTTCTTCCTGCACTTGTATAATCAGATAAGGTATATGAAGTGTTACAAAATTTAGTAACTTCAGTATTTCCAAAGAATATCCAATGCGGAATATTAGGTCTCATACCTTCAAATTCAAAGAATATGATTTTTGGTCTATGGACAGTAATCTCAGTATATCCTAAACGATCTTGCTTGATAACGTCTCTATACTTTGTTACTTCTCTTGTTCCTGTTACCCATTTATATGGCATTTTTATATCCTATTACTTTTTATACCACTGACCCAATGATACCGTTTCTGTTCCTAGTGAACTAATTTCTACTGTTCCTTCAGGAACTAGAGAGGCATTTGATTGCGAGACATAAGATTTGTCAACAATTCTTTTATTTGTCCAATAATCAGCATCAGGTGTCAATGAAGCAGTACCAATACTTTGAGGTATTTCAAACTGATTAACTGCAATTGTTCCTGTCGCAAACGTCTGCCCAAAGTCTGAAACAACTTCTGTATATTTAGGCCAAATATTATTACCTTTAATCACGCAGGTATCATTAGAAAGATCTGAATCATAGGTCATGCCAATCGAATGCTCAAAGAACAATGGTCTTAGAATACCAACCTGAGTGTCTACACCCGCTCTATAGTCTTCGTCATACCATGCAGTCTGAAGTGGGTTTTCAAATGCGTCACCTGTTAAGCCTTCGGTTTGTCTGATGAATGTGGCATCATCAGGATCATAGACTTCCATTGTGTTTAGGTCTGCTTCTAGTAGCGACAGGGTTGTTGCTCTTTCAACATTAGACAAGCGATCTTCCATTTGTCTAAGGTCTGACATTTTGAAGCCTCTATTGTCAAATCTAGAAACAAGCAAATCGTTTTCGTTGAACACATAAGGGTTCATGCGAATATTATATAGAGGCATATCCCTAGCATCAATACCCTTAGGGAAAGATGCATCCAAAGAGGCAGGGCCTGAATGATATTTCAAAACACCACTAGAATTAAGTCTTAGAGTGTCTAATCTAGGCAACCAATATTTTACAGTACCTGCTGTAATTGTGGATTGGTTTTTAGGAAGTGCTTCAATACGTGCAATACCGCCTGAGAAAGTTTCATTCGCAGGGTTCTGTAACGATCTCATATCAATAACACTTGATAGGTGATGGGTTTCGTTACGTGCATCTGTGTAGCGTGGAATATCACTAAAGTTAACGTCACCATAAGATGCAGCACCACCAAAGTACCCTGTACTCGAAGGTGTGTCGTGTTCAAAATATCTGTATTCAACTGTAACAGTGCTTGTTGGTGCAGTAGCACCCGCTTTTAGTTTACCCTTGCCTGGTCCATAATAGTTATCTCTCTGACCATTATCAAAGATGAACTTATAGGTAATATCTTCACCTGTTGCATCATCAGTAACTTTATTGAATCTAAAGATATCTGCTTTTGATAGTGTAAACTTATTACCACTCAAAGACACTTGCTCAGATTCCCAAGTGCTAATACTTGGTTTTAGTGTTTTGTTTTTACGTGTAAGAGTTCTTGACTGATACGCAATGACATGACCATTACCATTTGGAACACCCGAAATAACCGCTTGCGTGTTTCCAACAGCTAAACTCACTGAAAGGTCTGTGTGTAATGATCCACTACTATCTACTTGATAAATCCAATCATCAGTTTCAGTAAATGTGTCGGAAGTTCCTGTATTGATTGTTACAGTGTTACCAGTTTTGTTCGTAGTATACACAATGCCAAGGGTTGCCTCTACATCACTGATCTCTTGAGTTCTATCAGATTGTAGTTTAAATAATAGACTATTTTCTGTCCTGTTGTAAAGATCATATCTATTCTGAATGGCTTTTAGGTTTGCATAGTTATCAGCATCAACACCAATACTTCTTACGTCACCAAAGCCTTTTGTGGCATCGGTAATATCAACATCAAAAACGTGAACTCTGTAGTCGCCTTGAACATAGTCCAATCCACGCACACGTGCAGTACCAAAAGCAGAACCACTTCTATTTGCAGCAGGATAAAGATTGACCTCAGTAAAATCTTCGATATAACCAACTAAACCATACGCACTATCAGCAACAAAGTAGTTACCAATATTGGCACCTGTTTTTTCATTCGTTCTTGTTACAGTATCGTTAGCAACACTTCGTGGTTTTTTAACTCTGATTGGAAGGTTATAATCTCTTTCAATACGGGAACCATTTACAAATGCTGTACCACCCGAAACCTTAAACTGAAGATAATCGTCATCACTATCCTTGTTGATAGTAAGATCGAACATACCGTTTGCTCTTTGTTCGATGAAGTCGCCTGTCTGCGAATATGTTCTCGCATCAATGATATTACCAACCTTAGATAAGATTTTATCAGAGGTTTTGGTCAGAGAAACACGACCATTGCGAACTCTATAGACTTCATAAAAAGTTTCACTTGCCGCAACATCTTCTTTCTTGGTTAGTGTCAAAACAATACGAAGTCTGTCTGCACCAGGTGCTGTTAGGTTTGGTGTTGTGCCTGAGTTGTCAAAAAGAGCGATATTATCAGAGGATGTAACAATATCTTCTGTTACTTTAAACCCAACAACACCCGAAAATTCTGATGAATATTTTGAAAGAACTAGAGTTTGTGCCTCTACTAGAACTAAGTGATTACCCGCAAAAGTATTAAACTCAGGAGTTTCTGCAATAGAAGCATTACCAACCGCATCAGATGCAGAAACAATAGTGATTGGCCCCTTTGATGTTGTTAGTACTGCACCAGGTTGAAACTTTTTAGTGGTTCTAGTATCTGCGTTTGGTGTCGAACCACCTGCTTTACCTGATGACATTCTAACAAACAATGTGGCATCATCACCACCATCTGCAGGAAGAACTTCTTTTACAATAGCATATAGATCACCATCATTAATTTCAGTGCCTTTTAGTTGTGCATAGCCCGTAGGAAGTTCTGTGACTTTAATATAGGTATAAGAAAATGCGCCAACACCCGAAGCCAAGTTGCCACTGTTATTAAAAATAGCACCCTCATTCACAATGAATTTAGCTAATTTAGCTAATTCTGCCTGAATGATAGTTTGCATTTGTGTGAGTTCACGTGCCTGTAGTGCTCTACCGCTATTAAACAGAATACGATGGTAGTGATCACTGTCTCTCCAGTCATCGTTATATTCACTTAAAAATGTTGTACTAGTGAGATTAGTTGCCATTGTCTATCCTTAGAGTTTAATAACCACTTTAATGTCTTCGGTCTGATCGGGGTCTCTATCAATCGCAGCTTGGTTGTTCAAGAATAAAACTTCCCCTGAGAAAATATCTATATCACTTGGTATAATCGAATCTACTGTAAATGAACCCGCTTTACCTGAGATCGTTACAGTCTCACCACCAAAAAATGGAACAAACCCTGTCTCTTCGTCTTGGTGATACCAAATGGTTGCAGAGTCATCGAAGTAATCAATCCATGCAGATGCATCACTTTCACCGTTTATAGTAACATCGTTTGCCCAATTCAATCCACCTGTAATTCTTGTTGTTAGAACAAGTTTTTTAGATGCAGTACCACTAGTTTCTGTGAATAGATTACCATTGGCAGAATCTAACAAATTTTTTATAAGACCAATTTGTCTATATTCATTATCAACAACCCAAGTACCATCAACATCACGCTCAGGTTTGATGTTAAACATAAGTGAGTTTGATCTTAGGTCTGTACGCATATCTGCACCAATCCCACCCTTTTCTGTGAAGATTGGATATACTTTTGCATTTGTTCCCGATGTTAGGTTTGTCTGATCCACCTTGACATATGCTTTATTATAAGCAGATCCCATAACAGAAGTTAGTGATACGTTACCACCCGCACCTGCGCCTGTGCCAACTGTTGCGCTATCTCCAATCTCAACTGCAGCAATTTTACCTGCAGCATCTAGAATTGCATGTGCTTTTGCACCCGATCCATCACCTCTAACAGTTAGTGAAGGGGCTGCTGAGTATACTGCGTTTCCTGCATCAAATCTGTAACCAACAATTTGCCCTTCAATTGATGCATCTTGAACAGCTTTTTGCGGAGCATCAGGTGATGTGGGTGCTGCCGAGTCAACAAATTTAACAGGCATAAAGTTTGCTGTCAAGAATCTATTTGCGTCTGCAACTGAAATGGTGTACATATATTTCCACACATAACCATCAGTTTCAATTGGTAATGATGTATCAGTGTGATCGGGTTTATATTGAGAAACAACAGCCGCACCAAAACTATCTTTACCTTGACGAATGCAAACATATACGTTATTATCATCAGTTTTCACATAATATGATGGTGTTGGTTGTCCTACGATGTTATCGTTAAATGCAGGATATTGTGTGTCAATTCTCCAATCAGTTAATGGAACAACAAAGGAAAAAGCCTCAACCGCTTTCACCGCTTGTAGATTATATCTGAAAAGTCTACGGTCTCTTTCAGTGTTTCTTGGATTGACTGTAGTATCAGTATTATCAGCAGTTTGATAACTCTGAGAATGTCCTACTGCAATGTAAAAATAGTTATTGGAGTCTCCAAGCGTATCCCCTTGGTTCTCATCAAAGACTAATTGAGAAAAATTTCTTTTTAGTTTATCTGTAATAATTGCTGGCATTGTCTATTTCCTATACGACTGCATATCCATAACCACCGATGATATTCCAACCACTTGTACCATCCCAAATGAGTTGTGCAGTATCTAATGGATCAAATTGAATACTTGTTCCTTGTGCAAAAGTTGTTGGCGTTAATGTTACAGTACCCGTACCCCCACCACGTCTTGCAAAGATTTTTATTTCACCGTTAGTTGTACCATCCGCTAAAGTAACAGTGCCCGAACTAGTTCCTGTAAGAGCGATATAACTAACACCTGTGGAAGCTGCTGTTCCATTCGCCGCTGTTGCCAAATTGACTGCAGCTTTATTTATTACAACAGACCCCGTGCCTTTTGAACTTAAACTCAAGTTAATATTAGTGTCTGCGCCAATCGCATTAATAGTAGGCGAAGATCCTGTTGCAACGTCTGCTACTTTAACATTGTTACGTGATGCTGTGAAAGTATCTGTGAATGAAATCACTGAATTACCAAGAGAGTCTGCTAGATACTCATGAATACGTGGTCTTTTGTTTACAGGATTTACTAGTGTTTTTTGTTCTAGTGTTGCAGATTTTTTATTGAATACTAGAGTATCGCTGTCAGACAAAGACGGTACGTTAATATTATGATTTGCTGTGAGTGAACCTGGGACAAAAGTGTATTTGTGACTTGAATCGTCATCAAAGATTTTTAGGTCTAGAATTGTAGGATTGTTTAACTCAGCACTATCAATAGTTTTATTGGTAAGTGTTTGTGTTGCAGTATTTAGGGTAACAACACCCGCTGAATCAGGAAAGTCAATAGATATTTCAGAGGCAGGATCAACCGCACCAATCTTCGTTCTAAAACTACTTCCAACAATATCTAAGCCACTATCAGTTAGTTTTGAAGTTGCAGAAGTAATATTACCGCCTAGAATATCATAAAGCTCTGTAAAGTTGGCATTGATTTTGATCCCTGCGCTACGTAGTGTATCGCCTGATCTATCATTTGCCACTGTACCAGTATTGATAGTTTGCTTTGCCATGAATAACTCTCTAGTTTAATTTATATTATTTATACGTGTTGAAATGGATAATGTGCAGAATCGGCTGTGTTATCGGAATCAAATACAGTATCGTAGAAGTTCTGATCGAAGGTTGACTGTACAGTAATAACACCATCTGAATCTTGGTCCATTGTAAGAATAAGATCATCAGTAGATGCTGAATCGTCAAACAAGGTTGAGTTTGGACTTAGTACAGATAGATATGTTCTATCAGCATCAAGAGCACCGATAGAGTCTTCACCAATATCATCAAATGTTGTTGTCACAAGTTGTCTTCTAATACCTGCATCACTATCTCTCAATAGTAGAGTAACATCAGTAAACGCTTCGTACTCAAAATCACTTTGATACAACGTTGAAAGTGTTTCTTCAATAGGATCACCAATCTCATCCTGATCAATTGAAAGACCAACAGCATTCACAAGTTCTAATAAAAGTTCCGCACCAAGATAAACCCCTGCAGGATGCACAAAGGTTTTATATGCATTGATCCATTCTTTCAAAGGCAAGCCAATTCTAATCAGAATAGCCATTGTTTGATATAGTTTGTCGTCTGTAAGGAACCTACTTGATTCAGGCCCAATCACAGATGCTGCTTCTTTGATTTGTTCACCTGCATTGTTGATGCTATCTTGATCATAGTCAATAGCAGGACCAACTTTGAACACGTTCTCTTTAGGGTATATAACTTGTGGGTCTATTCCATAGAACCCTCTAAAAAATTGTTCAACTGAATATTTTGTGCCCTTGGATCTGTAGAGTGTGTTAGAGAATTTAATGGCTTCTCTTTTATTTAAGAACCCACCAAAGTATGCTTGACCCAATAGAAGTTCATCTTCAAGATATTGTAATAGCTTATCAGGAACTTGCGTTGCATCCCTAGATGAAAACAGTCTACGAATTTGACCTGATGGGTTGTCAGAAGAATCCATATATTCATAGTAAGCATTAAAAAGCTTTTCTATATTAGGATAATCCTCAGCAAAATACTCAGGTAAAATATCTCTAATCTCACTTCTAAAGAAGTCAAGATCCGTTCTGTTATTGTCTATCTTTGTTCTATCTTTAGTTGACATTAGTTAGTCGCCGTTACGCTTACCGCAGTTGTTGTTGATCTATCAGGATCGAATTTAAGTAGTTCATTTCTTTCGGGTGCAATCGCAGATTGATTGGAAGGAACCGCCGCTAGTTTAATTCTGTCAAGACCTGCAGCAATACTTGTTGGATTGAAATAATTAATAGTAACAATACCCGCTGATGCATTATAATTACCAACATTATCTACGATAACAACATTACCCGCAATCCCAACGATTTGAATGACATTTGTTCCTAGTTTATTTCTCAAAACACATGTCTGTGCTTGGAATGTAAACTCGTTACTTGTAATGATATATTCATCATCATCAGGTGCAGCGATTGCAACAGGGAATTGTAGTTGTTGACTGTTCTGAACTTTAGTCGAAGATAACTTATTAACAACAACAGTGTTGTTTTCTCCTGTGAGTTCATTTGAAATCATATAATTTGCAGCATCTTGATATCTCTGATCAACAACAAAGTTTACAATAGCATCAATCTGTGCTGTAGTTGTGTTGTTAGGATCTGTTAGAAGTCCGTTAATAACAGAAATCAATGTTGGTGCTGTTGGAATAAATCTTTGTTGCATTCTAACATTTGCTCTTGATGAAAGAATTGCAGGTGAAGATTCATCAACCTCTGCTAGTACGTTTGATCGTCTATACGCTTGTTTAAACTTACCTGTGTTCTCTGCAAAGTAATCTGAAATAACAGTGTCAACTTGAGACTGAACCGCATTCAATGTAAGGTCTGTAAGTTTTGGGTTAAATTGGAAGAACGTATCCATTTCAACAAAAGTTTCTAGTGGATCGATAAATCTAATATTAAAAGAAACGATTGAAAGTTGTTCTGACAAATCTCTGATTGCTTGCTTAGTGCTTGCGATTGTTGCAGCAGTAACATCAGATTCAAAAAGAATAGAAACGTATACTGCACCAAACTCAGGGTTAACTGCTTCTTCACCACCCCATGATGCAATATCGTCAATAAGAGTTGAATAGTTTCTTAGAATAAGAGATGAGTAATCATCTGCAGTCACCATACGGTTTTGTGTTGCATATTGGAATGGCGCATTCTTACGAATAGATTCAATAGATTCTTTTTCACCACCACCAATGGAGTTCACATATGTCACAACATTAATATCTGCTGTGATACCCGTACCCGACACATTGTATTGTGCAGTAGGAGTGAAGGTTGTGGCACCATTTGCATCAGCACCTTTAGTTGACAGATATTCAACTTCAATTTTATTACCCGCTGATGGTGCAATACCAAAAGTCTCACCATCACCAAATGACAACTCAAAATACTCATTTGGGGATTCTTTTAGAATATAAACAGTTGAGTTAGAACTGATGGTTGTGGTATTGACAATATTTTGATATGTGGTAAACTCAGCAGAGGCCGCACTTTGATATACTTTAACTGTCACTGTGTCTGCATCAATTGTACCATCAGGAATGATATAAACAGGGTTATCTTCATACTCACCCACAAGGAAAGTTTTGGTTTTTAGAGTTCCTTCGTAAATAGGAATACGATTAGACCCATCAGATGTTTTAAATTCATAAAAGCCTGTACCATCATCCTCTGCAGTGTATCTTTCTACTGTCTGAAAAGTATATGTTACATCATCAACACTACTTGTGAATTTTGTATATGCAGGTAATTGAATGGTTGTATTACGTCCTGCTGCAGTTGAACTTAAAGTTAAACGAACTCTAGCCTGTGCTGCAGTTTTAGTATCAGGAACATAACCAACACCCTCTGCAAGAGATACCATGGATGATCTCAATTGTGCTGTGGGCAGATATGACTCGTTCAATGCAAAGTTGGCAATCAAAGCATTCAAGTGAGTGTTATATGCCAAGACATCAAGGATGTTAGAAAGACCTGAGGCTTCGAAGTTGTAATCTTTGAACTCATCTTTATTGGCAAGGTAATCTTTTAAATTACTTTTGATGTTATCAAAATCTAATGCGCTTGATTTAATAGTTGTTACCATTTATCTTAACCTTGATAGCGAAGTCGTGAATATCACAACCTCTTCTGTGTTTACGACCTGAAACTCAATTGTCACTAATAGTGAGTTTCTTTCCTCTTGCCAATTTACAAGTATGTTACGAACTAGTGCTCTTGGTTCATAAGAAGCGATAGCTCTAGAAATTTGTTCTTGCACATCATCCTCAATCTCAGCATCTGCAAGTTCAAACAAGAGTGCTCTAATATTACCACCATAGAATGGTTCAAATGGCTTTTCATAATAGTTTGTAAGAATAAGATTCTTGACAGCTTGCTTGACTGCTGCTGCATCTTTCTTTTTATATATCTCACCATTTGGTTTAGCAGCAAACAAGAGATCAATATCAGAATATTCTTGAACCCTACTAGTGATTATAGTAGAGGTGCCAAGATTTCCGTCTTCTCTTGATAAGACCCTAGTTGTTGCCATAATACTTTCTCGTTTTTGCTATTATTTATAAGCGTTTTGCGAATGAAACATCAAAACCACTGTTCCAAGTTCCTGCAGATCCTGCTTTACCTTGTCTCCATGAACTCTCATCATAGTGAATAAATGATGTATATCCACCAATACCAGGACGTACTCCACGTGCCTTTGCATTTCGTACAAGTATTTTAATATAACGAACATAAAGACTTCTATTCTGAGATGGATTAATGCGATTGCCATTTAGCAATAAGTAATGGTCTGCCGCTTCGCCCACAGGATGATTTTTAGTTCCTGTAGCACGGGACGCTCTACCACCATCAGGTGTAATTTCTGCTGAGTATCCCTCACCAAGTTCTCTGACCGCCGCTGCAATAGAATCAACAATACGTTGATTAGGCCAATTCTTTCTATCAGGTCCTCTTGCGTGTGTCACTACTCCATCAGTAGGTGGAACTGCAGAGTTCTGAACAGCCCTTTCTTCAAGATCCTCTAATGGTTCTGTCAAACATTCAATGAGTTCACCTTGTGAAAGCAGTTGTCTGTTATATTCTGTAGAAACTTTGCGGCTAAATGTTGCAGACCAATTACTATTTAATTTAGGCATAATCATAATCAAACGTGCCTTTAGAATAGGCAACCCGTTACCATCGCATTCTAGTGTATCATAAGAAAGTTTCATTTCTTCATAGAAAGTAGAATCCTTTAAGAACTCAGCGATATCAAATAAGGCAAGTGAGTTTTCTACCCCATTTTGATCCACCGCTTTATATACGACTGCACGTCCTTTTGACTTCAAGTCATTAATGCTACCCTTAGTCAGTTTCTCAGATGGACCGGGGCGATATATCCCTTCAGATACTACTAGATTGATCCCCTTGAATAACTCATTATCTTCTTGTATTCTTTTCAAAATAAGTGCTTGTAGATAAAGATGTTGAGCAATGGAACGCTTTACTTCACCATCTCTGATATGTTTTAGATTAGTCGCATCCTCACTACCCAAAAACTTAGAAATTGTTATACCCTTGGCAAGTGATGTTTTAATCGTAATATCGTCTTTGTTCAAAGGATTGTATTGTGCCTCAGGAACAAGATTAGCGACTTCAAATCTTGGGACATATGTTGCAGCAATTTGCGGAGTGAAAATATCCTTAGGTTGATTACTGAGAATAGGTGTTGACTCTTGTTTGATAGTCCTACCAATTCGTTTTGGAGTTGGATCATTGTACTCTGCACAAATTAGATTTTCTCTAAGTAATGCGCCAATAAATGCAGAGTTGCCTGAGTTCGAAGCATCTCTTAGTTTAGACCTAGCTTTAGCTGATGACATATATCCATTTGAGATACCTTCATATCTACTAGACTTATCAATAAAGTTTTTGAGGTAGTCACCCTTATCAA
>Ga0213864_10000741_pt1 | contig 14931 bp, 2 predicted proteins | sample PICome_5_FD_160078 | JGI IMG/M metagenome (GOLD analysis project Ga0213864, IMG submission 160078) | Coastal seawater microbial communities near Pivers Island, North Carolina, United States - PICO247 | ecosystem: Environmental > Aquatic > Marine > Coastal | place: USA: North Carolina | collected... | reverse complement strand
AAACTATGCATTAGAAGGCATGATTGAACCTCAACAATTAATTAAGGTTGCTACAAGAGTAAACTATGATTTAGGTTTAAGAATACATAGAACAAAAGAAGTTGTTTTAGATATTGAACATGGAAAAGCTAAATTACCAACAGACTTTGCATATTTAAATTTTGCATATAGATGTGGTGACTATACAATAGCTGATAGACCTCCATCAGGAACACATGTTGAAACATTTAATGATGTACCTTATGTACCAGCTCCTGGTGAATCTGGTCCTTGTGATGATCCAGAATGCAGGGATGTATGTGTTATTAAAACATGTGAAGATAAAAATGAATATCAATTAGTTCAAAAGATAGGTTCATCAAGTTATAGAACCTTTACTGCATTTAGACCATTACGTATTGAAAACGTAAACAAATATGTTTGTGATTGTCCTAATATAAATATTCAAGCTCCAGATATAGCAGAAATAAGAGATGGTTACATGCTTACAAGTTTTACAACAGGTAAAGTTTATATAAGCTATCAAGGTGCCATGGAAGATACTGATGGTAATCTTTTAGTATTGGATCATCCATACTGCAATGAGTATTATGAGTATGCTTTAAAACAAAGAATATTAGAAAACATGTTATTTGCTGGAGAAAATGTTGCAAATCAATTAGGAATGATTGAAGGTAGATTAAGAGGAGCAAGAAATAATGCATTAAGTTTTGTTAATACACCTAATTTTAAAGAATTATATGATATGTGGTGGGCTAATAGAAAAGCACAATATCATAATTATTACAATATGTTTAAGAGTTATCCAGTACATCCATCTTATTAATAGTTTAAAATGGCCAAGAAAAAAAAGATTCCAGGAGTATCTAGTGTAGAAGTTAATTCATATTCTAAAGGTATGATGAAAGATTTAAATCCTTCATTAGAACCTAAAGATATGTGGTCACATGCAAGAAATGCAAAAAATAATTCTGTTGATGGTGATGCAGGTTTGTTAGGTAATGAGCCTGCAAATTTACAATGTGGATTAGTTCCTTATACAATTATAGGTGCTATACATAAATATGGAGATGAATGGATAATATTTTCTACTGATGATACTAATTCAGCAATTGGTTTATTTGATGATAGTAAATGTGAGTATACAAATCTTATTGATGATGCTTGTTTAAATTTTAATAGACAACATTTAATAACAGGAGCTTCTAAAGAAAATTTTGACTGTACATGGCAAGTATACTTTGATGATGGGTTTAACCCTTCCAGAACTATTAATATTGATGATATACCATATATACAACAGATAACTTCTCAACCAGGTGATCCTTGCGTTATCTATGAAAACGTTTTACCATTACAGTTAGACTGTGAAAAAATAAGACTTGCACCTTTAGTGGATACTCCCTGTATACATTTAAATACAGGACAAGGTGGCGGTCAATTAAGAAATGGAGCATATCAGGCTTATGTTGCTTATGTTCTAAATGAACAGAGGGTAACTGATTATATGGCAACATCAAATATTCAAACAATATTCCATCATGATGGTAATGCTGGTTCTTTGGATGTTGAAATAACAAATCTTGATAAAGAATTTGAATACTATGAATTAGTAATATTATCAGATAATCAAGGTCAAAAAGTTGCTAAAAAAGTTGGTATATACAGCACTGAACAAACATTAGTTTCTATAGATTTTATTGATCCAAGTTTAGTTAGTGTTCCTTTAGAGTTATTATTTTTAAAAACACCTGCATATGAAAAATCAGATTCAATGTATGTGGTTAATGACTATTTAATTAGACAAGGACCAACTGAACAATTTGATTTCAATTATCAACCTTTAGCTAATGAAATTCAAGCAGAATGGGTTTCTATTGAATATGATGAAGCATATTATTATGATGGTGGAAATAAATATGGATTATTAAGAGATGAACAATATGCATTTTTTATAAGATGGATATACAATACAGGAGAAAAATCTGCTTCATATCATATACCAGGAAGAGCTCCTAAAATATCTGGATTTACAGGTAATGGTGAAACAAGTGGTGCTCCATTTTCTAATGGTAGTGAATTAGATACATCTGCTACAACTTTTGGAAATGAATATAATTTTCAAATTTATAACACAGCAACAGTAACAGGTGTTAATATGAATACGGTTTTACCTGATGGTGGCGTTGTTGTTGCAAAAGGAGAAATGGGTTATTGGCAGTCAACTGAAAAATACCCAGCAACAAGACCTGATATATGGGCAGATCTATGTGGAGAACATATAAGACATCATAAAATTCCAAGTGAAGAGGTTTCGGATAAATTAAAATTATATAATTCAGCAAATAGTACAATAAGAGTAGTAGGTGTACAATTTAAAAATATTAAAAGACCTAGATTTAATGATGGATCAATCATACCAAATATTGTTGGTTATGAAATACTAAGAGGTTCCAGAGAAGGTAATAAATCAATTTTAGCAAAAGGTGTATTTAGAAATTTTAGAAAATATGAAATACCAGAAAGATCTGCTAATAGTAATTTACAAGGTTTATATCCTAACTATCCATACAATGATTTAAGAGAAGATGTATACTTCCATGATGGTACTGGTGACTCAGGTGGTTTTAGTTTAGTAGAAATACTTGGATCAAATAATGTTACAGAACCTGTTCCAAGAACAGATGGTTGTGAAAGTAGTTTTACAGATTCAAAAGATAATTTTCCACCATTAGAAGGATATACAAAAGATGTATTTACCTTTCATTCTGGTGATTTAATGTTTAAAAGACCTTTCTTAAATACATCCGAAGTAAGAATGTATGGATCTGTACATGGTGATGTAGAAGGTTATTTTATTAAATCAGAAGAGCATCCTAAAAATAAACTATTAAGAAATCAAGGTGCTATAGTTGCTGGAGTTATTGGTATTGGTTATGCATTAAAAAATGTTAGAGGTGCAGTATCAAGAACTACTGAAAATACTTTATTTCCTGCTTATCAAATAAATACTATTGGACCAAATTCACCAGTAGATGTTGGTAACCCTTTCGCATATGGTGCTACTCTTGCAACAGCTTTAACTGCTTATGGTGCTTTAGCGCTTACTGCTGGTACTGGTCCACTTGTACAAGAAGATGCGGGAGATGTTCTTGCATATGCTGCTGGTAGAGGTGCTCTTGATACTTTTAATTTTCTTACAAATATTGGAGAAGGTTCAGCAACTCTTGCTGCAGCACCATTTTCTTTACCGCCAAAAACAATATTGGAATATGATAGACAAGGAAACGCTGCTAATTTACCTAATACTCTACAAGCAGCTGTACAAGCAGTATTTTTAAATGCATCAGAGATAGCTTTTGGTGCACAAGAAGTTATTGATTTAATGTATAATCTTGTTTCATTTGAAGATTTTGTTTTCAAGTTTAATTCATCATCAGATATAAATAATTATAATAAGGTAAAAAAAGGTGAAACATTTAGAACACCAATAAAACAAGCAAATTATTTAGGTAGTAGTTTTCAAATATTTGGAGATATAGGTGAGTATAAAGTAAACAATTTATTTAGACCAGATGTAGTTGCCATTCAAACAGAAGAAGAATTTTTAGAGCCACATAATATTTCTAACAATACACCTGTAGATAAAACTAGGTATACTGTAGGTGGTGATGCAGATTCAGATTTTGGTAATACATACATGAAAAAACCGGAAACAATAAGAACTACAGAATGTTCTATGCTTTATGGTGCTTTAAAATTTGATTTTGAAAATCAATATGGTCAGCTAGATGGTATAAAGCAAACTGTAATGAATTCATGTATATTTGATATTCCTGCAAGTGCAAATACTACTGCAAATTTTCAAACAACACCAATAGTTGATGGTGATACTTTTATAGGTAGATATACAGAAAAAGTTATAATGCCAATCTTTACAGACTTTTTATATGGTCAACCTGATCAAACACCATATAATTATCTTCAACGTATTAATTTACCATATCCAAGATTCTGGATGGACACAAGAAAATTTGATACAGGTCCAATGGGTAGAGAAATTTCTACTTTTGGTTTAGCAAATACTAATGGTCAAGCTACACTGCCTAATGATTTATTTTATTTAGATAGAGGTAAAAATACTTGTGGTGGAATAGGAAGTTGGTTTACTGCTGGTGCTAAATTAAATCCAGCGTTTCAGATGAGATATGCATATATGTATACTCATGTAAATGGTATTCTTAGTTTTTATACTGAATCTGAAATAAATTATGTAAATAGAGATTGGGAAGATGTTCCTGAAAAGAAAATATATTCTCCATTTAGATACAATAATGTTGATGAATTATTTGATGCTCGTATTATAAAATCTGATAACTTCTACAAATATGATTATTCTTTAAGTCCAAGTAGATTCCTTACAAATTTAACAAGCTTTGGTAATATACAACCTAGAGATTATGATCCGCTTATTGCAGAAACATGTTATACTTATTATCCTAAAAGATTAATTTATTCATTACGTGCTCAACAAGAATCTAAAAAAGATAACTGGAGACGTTTCCTTGTAAATAATTATAAAGACTTTAAATCTGTTGTAAATGTTATAAAACCTATAAATCAATCAGGTGCTATTATATTTTTCCCATATGAATCACCTAAGATGCTTATTGGCTCAGAAGAACTAAAAACAGATCTTGGAACTAAAGTTACACTTGGAGACGGTAAGCTATTTGAAAAAGAACCTGTAAATATGGTAAACTCTGATTTATCAAATGAATATGGTTCATGTGAAAGTCAGAGAAGTATAATGAATACACCATATGGTTTCTTTTTTATATCTCAAGCTCAAGGTAAGATATTTCAACAACAAGGTAGAAGTATAGCTCCTATATCAGATGTTGGTTTAAAATGGTGGATGGCTAAATATTTACCGTCACAATTAATAAAACAATTTCCTGAATTAGAAGATCATACACTTGGAGATAATCCAGTAGTTGGTGTTGGTTGCCAAACAATATATGATATTACAGATTCTGTAGTATACTTTTGTAAAAAAGATTATAGAGCTAAAGAAGAATATGTTAATGATTTAACTTTTGATGAAGCTTCCGGAAACTTTATTTATAGTGGTGCAGGTTCCACAAATTCACCAGGAACAAGAACTATTGGTCTTCCAGGTGTTCCAAATCCTAATGTTCAATTAGGAGATCCTAAATACTTTGAAGATGTATCATGGACAGTAAGTTATGATCCAAAAGCAAAAGCTTGGATATCATTCCATGATTGGCATCCTGAACTTTCATTAGCAAGTGTTAATCACTTTTTAACAACTAAAACAATAGATAATATTGAAGATTTAAACAAAAGTGGTGGTACAATATGGAGACATAACTTTAGATGTGATTTATATGCAAACTATTATGATGTAAGCTATCCATTTGAAATTGAGTTTGTAGAGAACACTGGTCAAAATGTAAATACAGTTAGAAGTCTAGAATATCAATTAGAAAGTTATGTTTATAAAGGAGACTTATTTAATGGTTGTGGTGATGATAGATGGCATGATTTAGATTTTAATTTTGATGAAGCTATAATATATAATACAGAACAAGTATCTGGATTATTAAGACTAGAACTAAATCCTAAAGAAGATCCACTGAATATATTAAGTTATCCAATAGTTGGCCCTAATGATATTAAGATACTTTATTCAAAAGAAGAACAAAAATATAGATTTAATCAGTTTTGGGATGTTACAAATGATAGAGGTGAATTTACAAACTCTGAACAATCTATATTTATTACACAGTTAAATGGTTATATTAGAGATTTAAATACAAATAATCTAAACTACAGTAAGTCTGAAACACAACGTAAGAAGTTTAGACATTACTACAATAAGTTTATACTAAGAAGAAGAGTATCAGGTAGTAGAAAAATGTTACTTAAAGTAGCTGATACTAAATTAAATTTATCATTTAGATAATGAAAAAGAAATATGAGCATAGCGAAAGAAAAGGTTTACCTGGTGGACCTAATGAAGTATTTTCATATGTAACTGGTGTATTTTCAGAAGATGGATATAAGTCATATAGTTCTGATGTAAATAATCCTTTTAACATTATTAACTCTGGTAGAATAACTATGGAAGATGTTGAGTTTCCTGTTATGGGTATTGATAATCTAGGCAACTCAGAAATTATGATGCCTGATGGTGAATATGATTTTCCAGGAGATATGGTGTTTGAGATTCCTATGGCTAAATCAGGTGGTAATGTTAGTTGGAATTTTAAAGGTAAAACATATTCAGGTACACTAATACCAAGTATGGAAGATGAAAATAATAGATATGCTAGAACTCATAATGGTAAAATAAAAACATTACCTAAAGCTCAATTAGGTAAGTTATTAAAATATTTTACACCCAGTCCTTCACAAGCTAAATCAGTCCCTAAAAAAATTACTACATATAGTCATTTAGGAGAGCAAGTACCACCAAAAGGTATTGAAAATTTTGATAATGTATTTTATAGAAATACACCAGTTGATGATTCAAATATTTTAGATGATCTAGCTTTTAAAAGTGGTGAAGCTCCAGATAATTTATCATTTTTTACACCTAGTAAAAAAGAATATAGTGATTTTGGTCCGGTAAAATATTCTGCTGAAATCAACCCTACTAATCCATATCTTAATAAATATAGAGGTAAATATTGGCATTCTGATGAAATTAAAAATTTAATGGATCAAGGTTATGATGCTATTGTAACTAATAAGTTTGAAATACCAGACTGGTATGGTAGATTAGATAAAGCTCATGAAATTATTCCATTAGATAAAAGTTTAATTAAAAATGTAAAAAAGATAAATCCTGTACTTTCAAATGAAATGAAAGTTAATAAAAACTTATTAGAGACAGGAATGAATAAAACATTAAAAGATTTTAAAGATGAAAATATTACATTAAAAATATTAGATGATGCTACTATGTCTTCAAGATATCCTCAAGTAGCGGATAATAGTTTGTTAATGGATGTATTTATTAATGATGCTAAAACAGGAAGAATAAGTTTAAAGAATAGAGCAAGTGATATAAATGCTGGTGATTTAGATATAGGTTTTATTAAAGGTGGTGATTTTCCTTTTGGTTTAGATCAAACTACAGATGCATATAAAATGTATGGTAAAAGAGGTATAAGTCAAACTATTAATGATGCTATTGCAAAAAATTTAGGTTTGCAGGGTTTAAACTTGTACACTGGTATGACAGGTTCTCCATCTAATATAGCACGTAATACTAAACTTTTAGAAAAAGGTCTATTGCAGGAAACAACAAACCCAAGACTATTTAAATTAAACTACAAGAAAGGTGGTGATATAGAAGAAGCACAATTAGGTAAGCTTTTAAAATATGGTTTTAAAACACCAACACCTAAATCTAAACTAATAATTCCAACAAGATCTTATGATGATATTGCACGTAAAATAAAACCTTTATCACAACAACTTAAACAAGAAAGACCAGCACAAGGTTTTCTTCATATGATAGCTGATGAAGTTTATCCTGATATAAATATTGGTAAATTAGTAGAAGGAATGGAACAAAGAGTTGGTTCTTTTTTAGATGGCTCAAAAAAACTAAATGAACCAATTAAGTTATATGATGGTAATACTAGATTTTGGTTAGGAGAACAACGTGGTGAAAATTGGGATGACTGGTATAGATCATTTCAAAATGAAAGGCCTCAGCTTTTTCCTGAAATTGAAAAATATAATCTTAAATTAGGAACTGATCCAGATACAAGAAAGTTAGAATGGTTAAATCCAGACGGATCATTATATAAAGAATCTAGTTTACGTAAAGAAGGGGGATATATAGAAGAAGCTCAGCTAGGTAAATTAATTTCACAAGGTTATAAAGGATTAAAAAATTATGTGCTACCTGTTAGTACAAAGATAGGTGATGATTTATATTTAACAGTACCACCAAAACTTGATGCTTTTAAAAGTAAAGGTTTTGGAGATATAGTAGGAGCAGTTACAAAATCTCCTAAAGCTCCCGTTATATCAGATTTAGTAAGAAACTTAAATAGATATGGTGAAGGTAAGATAGATATCAAAACTCCTATTAATATTCCAAATCCAAGTCCTAAAAATTATATGATCTTACAGAAATATATAGATGGGGATGGTGTTGTATATGATAATACATTTGGAATACCTAATGCTTTTTTTGATAGTCCTATTGATGCGGGCAGAGGATTTAATGCTTTACAAGGATTAATGAAAAAAGGTGATATGCTATATGGACATGGTAGCGGATCATTAAGTACAGATTCATTTAAAAATTTTATAAAAAGAGGTAAAGGAAAAGATTTTGATTTAGCTTTTGAATATGATGTAGATAAACTTATTCCTATAAATACTATGGGTAGAGATATGAATTATAAATTTGACCCATCAAAAGGTCTTCCATTCAAACCTGAACTTGCTAAAAATCAACCAAGATGGACAATTGAAGGAGAGAATTATTTTAAAGAAGATCAAGCTCAATATTGGAGAAAAAAGCTTGATGATTTAATTATGTCAACAGGTAATGAGCCTGGTGTAGGAATTATGGATACAAAAGATTTGGGTAAGAATGTCAAAGGATTAAAAAAATTATATGCGCCAACTCCTTATCTAATAAAGAAACAAGAAGGTGGAATAAATCTTGAAGGATTAAAGAAAGGTATTGCGGCAGCTGAAAGTTTAAGTGGTGAATTAATGATGAACCCGCAATCAACAGCTACAGGATTATATGGACAAAGATTTAGTGAAATTGAATCTTTACCTGAATTAAAAGGTATATCAAGAGAAAAGTTCTCTAAAGATACTGAATTACAAAATAAGATATTTGATAAAAGATTTTATGAAGGTATTGGAGCTCCTTCTTTAGAAAGAAATGCTAATGAGCTTTATGATGAATATAGTAAGCAGATAGAAAACTTTGATTTTTCAAAAGAAGATATAGCTGCATTATCTAATTTTCTAGGTAGACAAGGGACAAGAAATTATTTAGGATTAGTAATTAGAGATAAAAAAGAATTAAGTGAAGCATTACCAAATGTTTATGGTGATACTACAGTAGCTAACAAAACACCAGAAGAATACTTGAAAATTATAAGACCTTTTTATAAACAAAAAGGAGGAGAAAAAAGTGATATTGAAATGTATAAAGGTTATATTTATGGAGAATATGACGGAACTGATATGGAAAAGGAAGCTGAGAAGATATATAATAAACTAAATAGAGTTTATAGAAATGACGCAAAAGCACTTGGTATGAGCATTCCAAATTACATAATGACAAACGTTTTTTCAAATGTAAATAATTAGTATAAGTGTTTAATTATTTGTATATTAATATGTAATATGTATAAAAAGAGTTTAAATAAAAAAAGTTTAAAAAAGAAACTATCAAGAAAGCAAACTGGTGGTAGTACAAACCCTTTTCCATTTACACTAAGACAGTTAACAGGTACACGTACACCTTATTCATCATATATGCCAGTAGATCCTAATCAAAGAGGTTCCGCAATGTTTGCTTTAGGTACTTTAGGAGAAGCAGCGGGAAATTTATTTGGAGGCAAAGATAGAGATGGAGACGGTTTAATGGATGGTGCATTTAGAGACTTAAGAGCTAAAAGAAGAAGATTTAAGGATAATAAAGGTTTTGGTTTTACATATAAAGATCAGCAAGGTAATCCTGTTGTAGGAGATCCTAGAGAGTTATATAAGGCATCTAAAGATCCAAATTATACACCAAGATCACCTCAGCAAATGATGCAAGATTATCAAACTTATTCCAGATTTGGAACAGATGATCAAGGTAGATTACAATCATTTATAACAGATAGACCTTTTGATAAAAGAGATTTTACAAATAAAGGTAGACTAAGAAACTTTTTTCAAGATGACAAGGTAACAACTCCACAAGAAGCATATCAACAAATGCAACCTGCAAGTGAGTTTGACTTTTCACCTTTTATGCCTAAACAAAAAACTAGAACAGTTACTAGAACAGTTACAAAACCTGTTGCAAGATCTACAAGTGGTACTGTTAGTAGTAGCGGTAGTGGTTCAACTGCTGTAAATACAGAAACAGATCCAAATGCAAGTGCAGTAATTAATGGTGTAACATATACTGCTAGTGATCCTGTAGATAATACAGCAAGTACACCAACTACAACACCTGTAACATCTGCAAGTTCTAAAACTCCTTCATCAGCAGATCAATTTTTTAGTCCGTATGCAACCAAAAATTTTCAACCGGTAACATATACATTACAAGATGGAACTACTAAGACATATAAAACTGCAGATGATTTATATAAAGGTATAATAGATCCTAAAATGTCATATCTTGATGCTGAAAGATTATTTGAAGCAGGATATGGTAGAATAGATAATAATCAATTTACACAACTAACAGATTATACTACACCTGGAACGGGTCAATATAAAGCTGCAGATAATTACTTAACAAGTACTGATCAAGTAACTAACTGGGCAAACAATACTCCAGCAGTATATAGTCAATATGGTCTAGCTAAAAATCAACCAAAGCGTGGTATACAAACAGATGTTCCTGGTTTTGCTAGTGCAAGTCAACCTGTTCAGGATATGCTTAGGATGGTTCATTTTAATACAGGAATAGATCCAAGAGTCTTTGTGGCAGATGCATCTGGTGCATTTGGTGATAATACTGGTAGAAGTAGAGGAGACTACTCTGTTAGAGGTGTTGGAGATATTGGTACTATATATAATGAAGATATGCTTAAGAATGTAGATCCTCAAAAATTATTAGGTAGTATTAATAATATCTATAGATCTTTAGTTGCAAATACAGGATCATTAGCAGACCAGAATCCTTCTTATGCTAAAAGAGTACAATTTCTTGCAGATAGATATGGATTACAAGTACCACAAAATACATATACTCCAGCAAGACAAAGAGGTGGTAAAGTAATAGGCATAGAAAAATATAATGATCAAAGCGTTCCTGTTTATTCTGGTTCTTGGGATGATGTATATCAAAAAGCAAGAGAAGATTATGGTATCCATGGTAGTCCTGTAGTATACTGGGACGGTAAACCTATGAATATATTATCTGCTTCTGAAATGGGTGCGTATGCTCCATCAAAAGATGATGATGATTTTGTACCATATATTGCAGGAAAAACAAAAGAAGAAGCAAGAAAAGAATTAGGTGATGCTACTGTAACCAGATATAATCAATTTATAAATGCATCTGATGAAGACAAAGTCAGAATGCTTGAAGAGGATAGATATAACAGAGCGCTATCAGAAGCTGGTGAAAAAGCTACAGCAGCTCAGAAAGAAGAGCGTTCTAAGATAGAAGAAAATAATAAAGCTTTTACTGAACAAGAAAAAAGAAAAGAAAAAGATTTTAAATTAGTCCAAGGAATGGATAATGTAAGAGTTGAAAGACCTAACATTCCAGTAGACTATACAAATGTAGAAGATGAGCTATCTTATCAAGAAGGCCCCGCTCAAAGAAAAGAAAGTTTTTCAGATATTATAAATTATGGGGATTATATTGATTATGATCCTGAAGTCCAACAAATATATGGTGTTCCAGAATATGCTGTGCAAGCCAGGGATATTAATCCTGAATTTTTAATGAAGGGTGATGTATTAAAAAATGTTCCTATAATGGATGAGGTTGCATATAATACTATGAAAGATAATCTATCTGAAAAAGATTTTAAAAAATGGTATTCAGGTGTTTTAGATGAACGTCAAAAGTCAGTAGAAGAAGGTCTTAAAGAAAGTTTTGAAAGCAATCTACCTAATAAAAAAGCATATGAAGCAGATAAAGCTAAAAAAGATGCTGAGTGGAAAGCATATCAAGAAGGTTCTATTTTAGATCAAATGAATAGACGTGCTCAATATGCAATAGAGAATCCTTTAAGAGCATTAACATCCGGTTTTACTGATCCTATTATAAATTTATTTACTAGTGATGAGAATGATGTTACAGCAGATGATTATATATATGATGATATATACGGCACAAGTACTGCAGGTAAAGGTAGCGTTTTAAGAGGTACTAATCAATTTGGTTTTGGGGAAAATAATATAGTTGATATGTTAAGTCCAATTAAGCCGGTATATGATGCTACTATGTCATTAGGTAATGTTGCATCTGGACAAGGTAATCTAACAGATGTTGCTAATATTGGGTTTGGAGCTTTGGAAGTATTACCTTATACAAAGGCACCAAAAGCTTTAATGAAAGGTTTAAAGTCTCTTGGTAAAGCAAGACCGACTGTTCCAACTACACTTCCTGCGCCTAGTTTTAATATTGCACCTGTTAATTTAAAAGAAGGAGGTATGAAAAAAGCACAAATGGGAGGTCTTTCAAAACTTTTAATAGAAGGTTTAGGTCAAGGACAAAAGTTAGCAAAAAAGATGAACTTTAGTGATCTTTATAAATCTGCAAATACAAATCCATTAAAGTTTTCTGATGACTATATGGATGTTGTTTTAAATCTCAAAAATTCACCTAATACACCTAATGTAGATATTAGTGATTATTTAAAACTTACAGATGATTTAATGACTGGAAAACCTACAGATATTGCAAAAAGTGTTGATGATATAGATGCTATGATTTCATCAGGTCTTGTTATGGACAGACTTAAAAATACAGGTTATTCAAGTGATGATATATTAAGAAATGCAGTAGATTTAATTGGACAAAAAGTAAATGTATTTGATGATTATAGATTTGATAAGTTTTTGCAAAAAGGTGAATATCCATCAGCATTTACATTTGGTGATAAATCTAAGTCATTACGTTCTTTTATATTAGATAATAAATTAGGAGAATTTAAACCAGATTCAAAGTTTTTTGAACCTAACAGTTTCATGAAGCCTTATCAAAATCCATCAGCTATTGATAAACTTCCAGTAGAAATAAGACAAAACTATTATTTAAAAAATCCAACTTCATCAGATAGACTTACTAGAACAGGTAAACTCTTTTCAAGAGAGTTTGGTCCAGATATTACAAGAAAGACTGCTACACTACCAATTAATCTTAATAAGTATGGTGGAGAGTCATATTCTAAAGAATTACCTTCATTTCAACGTAGAGGTCAAGTAAGACTTAATCTGCCAACACTTAGTGACGGAGAAAAAATAGGATTAGGAACAGGAGCAACATTTGGTTTGCTTTCAAGTTTTATGAATCCTAGCTCTAGTATAAGTAAAAATATTAAAGTTAAAAATACTGCACAAAATATATGTGCGGATGGAACATGTCCCACAGCTTCAGATGATTGGAGAGATTATACTACCCGTGCTAATATGGAATTGGGATATGGTGAAGATCCAAATAGACCTGGTTATTTTAGTGGAGATGAATTTGCTACAGGAAACGTAGGAGGTGCTTTTGCAAGAACTTTTGGTAGAACTGCACTAGGTGCAGGGACGGGATTACTAACAGGATATGGTGCTCAATGGTTAGGAAATAAATTAGCTCCAAGAGTATTTGCAAATCCAGGTAGACTTTTTAAAGAAAATGGTGGAGAAAAAGCACAGTTAGGAAAGTTTGTAAAAACATTAGGTAAATATGCGGATGATGTATTAGGTACAACTACAAAGGTTGCAGATGATGTAACATATACTCCAGAACAATTATCAAATTATAACTATGCTGTAGATATGGGTGTACCTGGTATTAAAGAAAGAACTCCAGGAAACTTAGATGAATTTTTATCTGGTAGTTTTAATAAGATGCCAGTATATAGAACAGTAGATTTAAATACTGATGTAATAAAGCAACAATCAGTTATAGATGATATGGTATCAAAAGGTTTTAATCCTGATGATAAACTTGATGTTGCAAGTTATATGGGTACTAATACACCACTAGAAATATTACAAGATTTTAATAAAGGTAGAAGAAGTATTCACTCTGATGTATTACAAGGTAGTGGTAAAGATTTATTATATACTTCAGACAATCCTGACTGGCTTATACCTAATTATGGAGGTTCTGATCCTTATATGGTTAAAATGTTTTTAGATGAAAAACCTGCTACAGTTGTAGATCAAATAAATGCTTTATCTACTAAATTTAGAAAACCTGTTAATGATGCTGTTGGTTTAACACCTGTAGCTCAATATAATTTATTAGGTTCAAATCCTATGAATATAGGTGATGTACCATCTGGTGCTTTAGTAGATAATTTATACAAAGGTGGAAATAAAATATATCCTATATTAGGAGACTTTGGGCAACAACTTAGACAACCTGTAAGAGTGGCAAGCGGAGATGATTTCTTTAAGATAAGAGCTAAAGGTGAAGAGTTCCAACAAGGTGGTGGTGTTTATGATTTTAATCCTTTTGGACCAAGTTCAGGATTTAGTGGTGGTAAACCAGTTTTTGATATGAATCAAAATGATCTATTTCCAGAACCATTTATACAAGAAGAATTACCAGAAGATCCACCACAAGAAGAAACACAAGATGATCTTTTAAATTTTAATTTACCAAATCAAGATTTAGTAAGTCCTTATACAAATACAAATATAGGTACATCAACAACTCCTAGCACTACAACAACAGATGAAAGTCAACAAATAACAAGAGAAAGAATACCAGGATCAGGTTTATACAGAACTTTAATGAGTCCGGGTATGGGTGCTTTTACTGAAGCATCTGATGCAGTTGTAGGTGTTAGTAGAGCAGTTAATGATGTATTTGATAACTTAAATTATCAAAGAGCAATGAATAATCAGCAGAGAGGTACAATGGCTGATAATTTATTTACAGCAACATATACAGATAAAGATCCAATGTCAAGAGGTATATATGATGTAAATACAGGATTAATTAACAAAGTTATTAGTGGT
>Ga0213864_10000739_pt1 | contig 14940 bp, 18 predicted proteins | sample PICome_5_FD_160078 | JGI IMG/M metagenome (GOLD analysis project Ga0213864, IMG submission 160078) | Coastal seawater microbial communities near Pivers Island, North Carolina, United States - PICO247 | ecosystem: Environmental > Aquatic > Marine > Coastal | place: USA: North Carolina... | reverse complement strand
ATGTGTAGTAATGATATTGATCGCGACGCCCTCTCACTTCTTTTCCATATAAGGGGAGGGTTTCCTCGTTCTCGCCTATGAGAACGCCCATTTGTTGCACATCCCCGGGCTTATACAACTTGACCGGAGGATCCCTGTATTCAGGTGAACGACGAATACTCGTGATCGGACGCGGGGGTACCATGGGTGTCGGCACGGGTACCTTGACGATCTTGGGATCTTGTAACCGTGTGATGAGATAAAAAATGATGGCGACGAGTACCAGCATTATCAGTAACGCGGGTGTGTTAGTCTTTCCTTTCTTCATTTATATAACTTAGAAAAGATTCCCGACAGGTCCACACGTTCTGTGTATGGTATTCTTTTCAATTTATGCTGAACGAATAACCATAAACCAAGGAACAGAAATTTAGGAATGAGACCCGACGTGGTATTATCGAGTTTATAGATCGGTCCTACGAGTCGTCCGAAGAATGTGTCCTCCTTTTTATTACCAGTGAGTTTCATCTCAATCTCTGTGAGAGCGCACGTATCATCATTCGTCGCCCAATGAAAAAACAGGAATGGTATGAGAAGTGAGTAAAGAGACAGAATCACTTCGTCCGCGGTAAATGGTATCGCTATCATCACGAGGAACAGAAGGACGTGAATGAAAAATATAATGTTCATCTCTATTAGTATGGACAAAGAAAAGAAAAAGGCCCAACCCAAAGAAAAGGTGAAGCGGATATGGCATCCTTCACAGGAAAAAATTTTGAAAACCTGGGGTGAGGCGTCAGCCTGTTACAGGTATATGCACAACCACGCGTATCTCGTGTTCAAGAAACAGAGTATGCGTTTTACTTTACCAGTCATCGTGTTATCGACGATCACGGGTACGGCTAACTTTGCACAACAATCGTTCCCTCCTAGTATGAAAAGTTCTGCACCGGCTATAATTGGTGGTCTTAACCTGATCGCTGGTATCATCGCCACCATCATGCAGTTCTTAAAAATTAATGAACTCATGGAAGGCTGTCGAGTTGCGTCACTGCAATATGGCAAGCTTTCGCGTACGATTCGGTTAGAGCTTTCTCTCCCCATCCAAGAACGTTCTTGCGATGGTTCTGCGATGATAGATACGTGTAGAGCTGAGTACGATAGGCTCATCGAGCAGTCACCACCTCTTCCCTATGCTATCATTCAGGCATTCGAGAAGCAGTTCCCCGACGATTCCGAGTTTTTCAAACCCGAGATCATGCATATCCAACCTATCGATATGTTTATCTCGGAGGACGAGATGCGCGATGAGTTGAAAAAGGAGCTTGGAGCTATACGAACGGGTGATGTTACTCCGAGATCGGAATTTGAGGTGATCATCGATGACCCGAAATCTTCCTAGCCACATAAGCTAACATTATGAACAATATTAGATTAAAGAGACCGATACATATCAAATAAGGAAAAACCTTTCTTTTGATTGGTTCCACGATCCTTGTCTGAAGTGTATCACTTTCCAAAAAAATATCTAAAGCTTGATCAGTGAACTCATCAGTGATGGACTCCTTCATTAAAATAATCCCACAAAAAAAGGAGCGACCACCGACGCTCCATGAAAAAGAAATTTCCCTGTTGGAAAAATTTTTGGCGCGAGGAGAGAACGTGTTCATATGCGGTCCTACCGGTTCCGGAAAGACGTTTATAGTAGACTGTTTACTTAACGCAAGTAACACGATCGAGTTACACTCCGAACTCTTTCAAAAGAAGAGTACCTTCCTGAACTTGATAGGAGACACGTCGCATCACGTATTAATAGATGGGTACGATTCGAGTGTGTATGGTCATAAGCAAATCATAGACAAAATATCCGACTCGAATGAGAAGATCACCAAGGGGTCGGTCGTCGTGACTTCCACGTGTATTCATATGTTACCCAATTTTAAACTTATCATCGTACCGAAACGTTCCGCGGATGAGATATTTTCTCTAGAGTGTGCGAATCCAAGAGCTCGGTTTGCCGCGGATAAATGCGACGGAAACATACGTAACTTTTACGATTACATGAACTTTTCTGATGAGAAGGATGTGTTTAAAACCTCTAAAGACATAGTAGTAGACATTCTGTGTCATAAGGGCGGGAGCTTTGACACAAACCAAACTGTCCATGAACATGGTCACGTGGTGGATGTTATCCACGGAAATTATATGTATTCGAAAGACTCGAATATTGTACCCATCGCAGAATCTTTATCACTCGCAGACATTTACGATTCCGCGATGTATAAGGGTGAATGGAACTATATGCCCTACTACGTGGCGACTGGAATGGCCATACCTAAATATAACCTCGGAGAACCGCTTAAACCTGATAAAATCCAACCTGGTAGTACATGGACAAAATATGGTAACTATAAGATGCGATACAACAAACTCAAGAATATCCAAGGGCGTCACACGACAAAATTGGGTATAGAAGAACTGGGGCTCATACGACAATACGCGATCGCGGGAGATCTAGACCCTTTAATCGAGTATAAGCTCACACCTCTCGATTTTGACATCATGAATCATCTCGCGCTCGGGAACAAATTGAAACCATCTGAAGTTGCAAAAGTTAAAAAGAAACTGCGTAGTATACTCAATGAGTAGCTCCGACAGTGAAGACGAGACTTGCGGCGACGATATTGTCCGTGTGGTCGGATGTGACATTTACTATTACGGAGCTATCGACCGCGACAGTATCCTAACGTTCATAGAGGAGTTTAAAAAACTGGAAGTCGATCTACTCAAAAAGGCTATCGAACTTCCCGGGTATACACCTACCATTCAGGTTCACATTCATAGCGAAGGAGGGGACGTGTTTTCTGGATTGAGTGCCATGGATACACTCAGATCTGCACGGGTGAACGTGACGTGCATAGCTGAGGGTAACTGTTGTAGTGCAGCCACGTTTCTACTTTTGGGTGGTAAGAAGCGACTCATGAGTCGACACTCGTTCGTGTTGATTCATCAGCTTTCTACAGGTTTCTTTGGTAAGTATCACGAGCTCAAGGATGAGATGAAAACATGCAAAAAAATCATGAAAACGATCAAGGGAATCTATAGGTCTGAGACGGAGATTCCTAAGGAGACGCTCAATGAATTTATGCGCAAGGATATTTACCTAGACTTTGATGATTGTCTCACCTACGGGATCGTTCACGGCGCCTCGTAACTTCGAGATTTCGTTTATATAAAAAAATTACACCTAAGATGATCACCCCAATACTGATTGTATTCATATTTAAGGGAACAGTCGTTAACGGAGCAGGCTTAAGTCGCTCCATCCTTTCATAATTTACCACTGGTATCATTCCTACTAATATGAATACAATTTTTACGACCGACAAAAACGGCAAGAAGCGCTACCTCGACATTCGTGTCGAGGAGATCAACGGTGTCTGGTGCATCGTGAAGGCCACTGGACAGGTTGGAGGCAAAGAGGCTACTTCCGTGACGGAAGTCCCTCTCGGCTTTGAGAGTGCGACGAAGCGTGCGAAGACGATGTGGAAGAATGCGAACACCAAGGCGACGGCCATTCTTCCAATGCTGGCGAACAAGTGGGAAGATCGTAAGAAGTACATCTCCCAGCCATTCTACGTGCAACCCAAGCTCGACGGCGTTCGTCTCTTGGTGTCTAAGGATGGTGGTATTTCGAGGACTGGGAAGATCATTCCGGGTACGGAGATTCTTGGTAAGGGTCTCAAGGAAGGTCAGTACGTCGATGGCGAGGCGTTTGATCCCAACTTGACGTTCGAAGAACTCACGAGCACGTTCAAGACGGATCCCCTGAAGCTCAAATTCCACGTGTTCGACTACTTCGACATGAACGCATTGGACATGACTTTCGAACAGCGCTGGGAGGCTGTGAAGTCTCTCAAGAACGAGCACTATGAGTACGTGAAAACGTCGCTTGTCATGCTACGAGAGCACATTCCCGCGGTACACGCGCAGCATGTTAAGGAGGGTCACGAGGGTACGATGATTCGCGACATGAACAGTGTGTACGAAGTCGGTCAGCGAAGCAACTACCTTCTCAAGCACAAGGATTTTCAGACGGAGGAGTACGAGATCATCGGAGCCACGACTGGCCACGGTCGAGATGCGAACTGTGTCGTTTGGATCTGTAAGACGAAGGAGGGTAACGTGTTCAATGCGCGTCCGGAAGGTACCCTGGAGGATCGTGAATACAAGTATGCGAACAAAGAACGTTTCATTGGTAAGATGCTTACCGTGAGATTTCAGAACCTGACCGACAAGAATGTCCCCAGGTTCCCAGTGGGAGTTGCGATTAGAGACTACGAATAATTTGTTGTGAATATGTAAATGAATCGAATTGCTGTTGACGTTGATGAAGTTCTTGTACCGTTTGTTAGGCCCATGGCTAAGTTTAAAAAGCTAAAAATGCCGACTGAAAAGTGTAGATATGTGTACCGCGAAATGTTTGAAATAACAGAACCCCAATCCCGGAAGATGGTACGAGAATTTTATGATTCCGAGGCATTCGATGCACTCCAGCCTATCGAGTATTCCCAGGCAGTTCTACGACTCATGCGCCCCTATGTAGATAAGATGTACATCGTCACGGGGCGTCACGACTGCGTTAGAGAGAAGACCGAAGACTGGTTAAATGAATATTTCCCGGGTATTTTTGACGACGTTATTTTGACGAATAGTTTTACGAGTTATGAAATCCAGAAATACGATATATGCCACTCTCTTAATTTAGACACGATCATAGACGATAGCGACACGACTTGTGGCGTTTGTAAACACCGGGGTATGGACGCGTATCATTTCGCGGGGTACAATGGTAAAGAATACGAGTGGTGCAAGAAGGACGACATAAGCGTTTTGAGCTGGGTGGAACTTTATAACAAAGCGATACCAAAGCTGATAAATTAAAATCTCAGAAGATATTAGATGTCATCTAGGACAGTCGCACGAACGACTCCTAGAAGTACCCCTACTAAACCGGGTATTAAGAGGGACCGATCTCCGACAGGACCTTTAAGTAATATGAACACAAACAGTAATACAAACACAAATGAACCATCTGCCAAAACGGCTCGCATGACACCCGCGCCGACGCCCCGAAGTGTAAAACCGAAGACGGCAAAGCCTAAGACGGCGCGCCGAAAACTTGATCCGGCTGCTAAAACAGCTAGGTCGATTACACCGGCTGCAGCGAGAGGGGTATCTAAAGCTATAAATAAACCACCAACCGGTTCTAGACGAACGCGGGTGGCTAAAAAAGTCATGATGACTACAGGAGACCTACTGGACATATATCAACTGTACTTAGCCATCGTAAATCAGAGACATGTCATATTGGGTTCGGATATTGCTTCGACTCTGACGGACGAACAGGTGAATAAAGTGTTCGTGGATATGATGGAGTTACAACTCAAGGGGGCCAGAAATGCAAACAAGTTTTCAAATTTTTTGCGATTAATGAACTACGTGTGTAGAGTTGGACGTGCTACGTCGTACTTACTCTTACTCACTGGTTCTTCTAATACTGAAAAGATTATAGTGAACGCATATGTTTTAAAGAACGAGAAGCAGAATCCCCTGACGTACGGAAGTTTAAAGGGTATTTTATCCCGTAGAGATTGGTTGGACGCCAAATCTAAATTAGAATCTCTTAGGAGAAGAGGAGCGCGTTGGCTCAAAGTACCGTCTCTCGCGGAATTTCAAAACGAAAGTAGCACATCGGTTCGGGGTGGAGAAGTGTTTACCATAAACCCTTCGTTCATGGGTCAATTTCGTAAGAAGGACTTCAATACAACTTTTAAATCTCTCATCGAGACATTCAAGGAAACGAACGATTTCCTGGGTAAATTGCAGAACATGTTGAAATCAGACGATTTTGAACATAAACAACTGAGACAACTGTTCAAAGCGTCTGCTATGCCGACCAATAACTCGCTAAAAATTCTTGAACTCATGAGAAGTAGAAATAGACGGTATTACCCTAAAAATATGGTTAACGCGACGGGTATAGGACCTCGACACCACGTGCAACCGCAATCTATGCTGTCACATTATTTAGGTTCGGATGAAGTTAAATCGAGTACGTACACGGGTAAACCTTTATCGTTACCGAGTGTGTTATATTTTGCAGATGCGATGCTACTGCGTAAAAATGGTATGACGTTCGCGAGAAGTCCAACTGTCGGTAAACATAACTTCCGTGGTAAAGGTGATAAGGTCATCATACGACAAGAACCCGCTTTACTTATGCCACCGGCAGATCTTCAGAACTATTTATTTGAAATAAACCGATGCAACACGGCGTGGCGTCACGGAGGTATTCACTGTGGACTGGAAAACGCTGGTCATAACAAAAAGGGTAAACACGGTCAGATGAGAACGAACGCTGTAGCTAACACAAACTCTATGATAGAAACGATGATAGAAGCGTACACGTTAAACAAGTCGGCTTTTGACTATTCGGAGATGTATACGTTATTGGATAAATCTAAGTACGAAGCTATATATTTTGATAGCAACGGTGTACCCCAAAAGATAGAGAATGACGGTGATGAGAATATAGACGGAAATTACTTTTTCCAGAATTTCAGGTATATATTCGGGGAGGGTACCGCGGAGATTGACGTGTTAAAGTTGATAGCTCAGTCGTTTAAGAGTAATACCACGAGAAAGTTAGATTTTAAGAAGACATTCGCATTACAGACGACGAGGCAAAACATGACGACTTTATTATCTCGGCTCTATAAAAATTCGGCTGTAAAGCTGGTCGGTTCCGTCGATAACGTTATGAAGATAGTAGAAAAATTAAGTAGAACATATAAAAATAGTCTAGACAGTGAAGAATTAAAAATTATAAGAAACGTGTTGGACGAGGGGCGGCGAAATAATTCGAGTGCTTCTAGAAAATTGATAAATGCTCGTGCGACTATATGGAGAGAATTGGGACTTAAGTAAACCTCCAATATATCAAAAAATATACAAACATGAACACCCTAAATGAGACTTTCAAAAACGGAGCGGCCATCATGAGTCTCATTTGGAGCGTAGGAAAAATGCAAGAGTGGGTGCAGCGTAATCAGTATTAAAGCGTAGAGTCATTTAATAATCACAAAATGTTCAGTATCACCTGTGCTCAAGTACCCGCTCGCGTTCCCGTCTCTGCCGAAACGAAGAAGAGGCGTGCCCGACACTGGCGTCAGCATATGTATGCACATGGCTCGTATGATGATGTTTCTAACCGCGTTCTCATTAAGGGACAGGATAAGATTCGTGAATTGGAAGAGGAACTCGAGAAGTATAAGCGTGTGAACGCTAAGCTCGAGAGAATGGCTAAATGGAATCTGCGTTCGTCTCAGTCAACCCTAACCACGACCCAAGAAATGCTAGAGTTGCTTGAAGATACGTTCGGTGATCAGGCGTTCGAGAAGAACGTGGAAAAGAAGTAACTCCGTACGTGTTAGGTCCCGCATACGTCATACATATTTCTTCAGTTTCGGTGAATCCTAGGACAGACTTATACATTGATAATAAAATGTTCCTATACTTTAGATGATATTGTTTGTGTTGAGTTTCGTAGTGATCGTGATACTTTATCATACCGTAAAGACGCGACGTGAAAAACGAAACTTTCATCTCTTAGAGATCAAAGAGTCTACGAGACCGGGTGCAGGGTTAGGAGCATTCGCAACACAAGATATACCTGCGGGTATTGATTTGGGACGTTATTATGGTGTCATAGTCAACAAAGAACCAGAAGATCCTACGTATGCGTGGCGAGTTGAGTCAGACCACAAAGACATACTCGGTCGCCCGTATCACGTGGAAAGACACGTCGACGCTAAACCGATGACCCAAAATAACCCGTTGAGATACGTGAATTCTCCTGTCGGCGAAGAAGAGAATTGGCTCATTAACACGGGTCACAAACAAAAGGGGACTGCGAGAAATGGGTGTGTGCATTATTACACAAAGAGGAAAATTGAGAAAGGGGAAGAATTGTTTGTGGACTATGGCGAAGCATATAGAAAATGGATGGAAAATAAACTTAAGTCGTGATGTATATATGTAATAATTAAGTTAAAATGTTTGCACTCAGACAGGCAGCCTTTCGACCTACACCCGTTCGCTTCAAGCCTAGGGTAAAAAAATCTACCGTGAAGAGTTACTATGGACTCAATTACGACAACAGTACAAAACTTGAAAAGGTTTCCGGTCATAATCTTTTTCATGTCCTCGCTTTTCATAAGGAGGGACATGAAGAAGGAATTTATTCCATCACGGAGAGAGACGAGAACGATCACCCCTTACACTCTATAGTGGCATTTTTGACGTTCGACGATGCGTACAGATATAAAACGCTACTTGAAGCTGAGATGGATTCGTATTCACCGTACATCCAATTCGCGTCGAGATATGAACTCGACCACGCGTGCAGGGTTGGAGGATATCAATGTCTAGTGGTGAACGAGGGTGCGCTCGTCACTCCCCCCATGAAAACTGTCAAGCTCACGGATTGGGAAATCCGTGAAGCTCTCATGAACGGTAACTGGACCGTCGCACCTAAACCGGAGAATCCTCATGAACAATAACAGTATCGAAACTATTCGAGCGACTCATGATGGGTGTAAGTCCTTCTATGACTGAGTTGCGTTTTTGTGCGCATGAATGACGTTCCATGTTGGAAACACTTCTAAACGAAGACCAACATTTACCACATCGGACGGTTCCATACCCTCTATTAATGCACATGTTGATTTCTTCTGTTGTATGATATCCCATGTGATTTATGAGTTCTTGCATATTTGAGAATTCGGTACCACACAAATCACACGAACAAATAAATGGTTGAGTGAACGCGTCGGACATTCTTTTATAGCGTTTCGATTTAAATAGAAATTCAAGACACATATACTGTGTTCGTATAGTATTTTTAAGAGTGTTTTTCTGTGAAGAGATAGTCTGGGTACACACGTCGCATCTCGTGTTTTTGTTTGATGAAGATTGATAACCGTTCGTATAAGGACATCATTTTCGTCCTAAAATAAACTGTTCGAGCATCGTGGTCGACATGCATTTCCATACTGTAATTGTTTGGGAGTTCTGTGGCAGTGTCTTCTAGTAAATCGATGTGTGGGCGCATCGTTCGAGAGTGTATTTGATTATGTAGTGTAGCCACGCGTCTCAACGTGGTAGAGACACGTGTTGCGTTCATATTATATAGGTAGTGTATTTACTTTTTTATATCGTTTTAAAGTTCATGTTACGTGGTTTGTACATTTTCTTCGCAATCCACGCCACGAAAACGCTGACTTCCATTATAAGAAGAGCCTGGTGAAACATGACCATTCTCTTAGCTCTGTCGGTCTTAGGACTGAAGTCACCATATCCAACGGTAGACATGGTAGTGAACGAGAAATACCACGGGTCCATGGGAGAATCGGTAAACCCAAACTCCGCTGGATCAAAACTCGAATATATTAAACCAAATATGAGCGTTGTGACAATCATCATGAACGCGACAATCACGGAATCCATCTTTGTTATATATACACATTTAAAGTTAGCTCACGTATACTAACAAAGATGGAATCTAAGCTGCTTATCAAACGCCTTTCGACTGACGCGATCATCCCCGAGCGATCTGGATCGAGTGCTTCAGTCGGATATGACCTGTACAGTATCGTCGATGTTGAGATTCCTCCCCTCGCAAGGGGTATTGTTAGCACCGGAATTGCCGCGACTGTTCCTACTGGATGCTACGGTCGTATCGCTCCTCGCTCTGGACTCGCTGTGAAGAACGGTATTCAAACCGGAGCCGGTGTTATTGACCCTGATTATACAGGTGAACTCAAGGTGATCCTGTTTAATCATGGTGACGAAACGTTTCATATTAAACCTGGGGATAAGATTGCCCAACTTATCGTGGAGAGGTGCGAAATCCCTCCTATCGAGATTGTGGACGAAATCGCATCTACTGAACGTGGTGAACGCGGTTTTGGTTCATCCGGTTAATAAATAAAAACATATTAGTAATTAGTTAGCAAATGCAACACCGCCCATACCGTCTTTTATCCTCAAAATGTTGTAATTGACTGTATAGGCACGCACGAGAGTACCATTTCTGGTGGTGGTACCGGTAAGATTCAGCTTCGCGTTATCGATGCGCGAGAAGTTAAGGGAACCGCTGGGCTGGGAAGCGTTCATCTTTAAGCAGAAAGGCCACGTGAAAGTAGCGACGGTGCTGAGAGTCGCCGACGGAAGAGAGGTGCAGTGCATCTCCGGAACGACGTTGTGGTGGTAGATGGGAGACATTTCCTCGAAAAGGGCGGTGCCGTTGATGTAGAGAGAAGCACGATCGAACGTGAAGTTGGTATCCCACTGTTGGTTATCAGCCTCGGAAGAGACGACGTGAATGGCCTTGGAAGGGTGGTTGAAGTAAGTGAGATCGATGTCGACGTCATCCGCAGACATGGGCTGGAACTGGGTCTGAGTGATGAGCATCTCGTGCTCATGCTCGACGACCATCTGACGCTCCTCGGTGTCGAGGTACACGTACGTACCGTAGACCTTAGGAGTGGAAGCCGGGACAAAAGGACCCGAAGCACCCGTACCACTGCGGCACTTGATTCGGAGCTCGACCTGGTGGAACTGAAGCGCGGTGAGAGGAAGAGACTTGGTCCAATCTTCGGAGAAGAAGAAGGGAATGAGATAATGATCGGCAGCCACATCAGTTCCCTTGGCGTTATCAGAAACCTCGTCGAGCGTCACGGCACAAGACGCCTTAGCGCTATCTTGCTTGTAGAGTAAGTTGTGAACACCCTGAATGAAAAGGGCGTCGAGGCGACACACTTCCTGACCACCAATCCAAAGAGAAAACTCGGTCGTGCTGGTGTCGTCGGTGCTAAAGAAACCGGACGTGTTGGCACCGCCGCGGCCGATGTTGGTGGCCTCGACCCAGATGTAGCTCAAGAGATCACCCTTGGTGCGCAGAGGGACCACGACCTCATTACCACTGGCGAAGGTTCCAACGTAATCGAGACGCTCGGGCTTAAGTGCGAAGTTCGTATGTCTCTTATAATTTTGGTGGAAAAATGAAACTTGAGGAGAGCCCGTGATGTACACATCCTGGGCTCCCTTAGACACGAGGTCAATCAGAGCAGCTGACATTTTTACTAGTAATGGATATTAAAAATTTAGCTCTATAACGAAGTATGGTACAATTCCAGGTCCTGACCTGGGACGCACGTGACGAAGATGATGAGCATCTGATCAGGATGTTTGGGAAGACGATGAACGGTCAATCCGTTTGTGTGACGACCCCTTTTAAGCCATACTTCTTTATGAAGCTTCCTGATACACTGGACCCTGTGAAGGTTATTGAGTATGTCCAAGATGTGTGCCCGGATATTGTAAACTGTGGATCCCTGAGATCTAAAGACATGGAAGGCTTTCAAAACGGAGAATCTCGGACTTTTATACAGATAACCTGTAAAGATCTACAGTCACGACGATTTATCAGTAGTAAATTGAGAAGGACGAATACTGCATCTTTGAATAAACTGGAACGAGATCGTAAAGAAGTAGATCACAAGCTCGTTCTCGCCGAGTCTGCGATGGAGAGAGAAAACGACGAATCTTTGAAAAATCAAGCCCACCAAAAGGTGGTGACGTTGAGAAAGAGTCTCCAAAAGTTGGATGTGGACATTGAACGTACGAAGTACATTAGCCAACTACGATTATACGAGGCTAACTTAGACCCTGTACTGAGATTTATGCATAGGTCTAATATTCAATCTACGGGTTGGGTGGATACGGGTGATGGCTGTGAACGTGCCGATTTTGCAAACGTAGATATTGACCTGTATTGTAAGTCTTGGAAGGAACTTAAGGCTATAGATAACCCCGAATCTGCGCCGTTTGTGATCGCATCGATTGATATTGAGTGCTATAGCTCGACTGGAAAGTTCCCGGATCCTAAGGTGAGAGATGACGCGTGTTTTCAGATTGCCATCTCGCTCATGCGCTTCGGAGAAACTGAACCTTTCGAGAAGGTGTGCCTGTGTTACAAGGAAACGGATAAAAACCTGGGCGATGATTCGATTATCGAGTGGTACCCGACGGAAAAAGATATGCTGATTCGATTTTCAAACTACCTGACGGAAAAGGATATTGATGTTATCACTGGATGGAATATCTTCGGTTTCGATCTTGAGTATATCATCGAACGTGGACATCTCATGTCTTGTCCACTGTCGTTTTTCAAGATGAGTAAGCTAAAGACGCATGTGTGCGATCTCATGCCTAAAAAGCTTTCCTCGAGCGCTCTGGGTGATAACGAGCTGAAGCTTGTTCCTATGCCCGGTCGATTTATCTTTGATCTGTTCCACGAAGTTAAACGTGAGTATAAGTTGGACTCCTATAAACTCGATAATGTCTCGAAGCTCTACCTAGGCGACAACAAGATCGATATGGCACCGAAAGAGATGTTCCGTCGATACGAGCAAGAAGATCCGGTAAAGCTTCGGGAAGTCGCCGAGTACTGTATTAAGGATACCCTTCTTCCACATCGTCTCATATCGAAATTGTGTACGTTCATTAATCTTTTGGAGATGGCTAAGGCTACCTGGGTGCCACTCAGTTATCTAGTGGAACGTGGACAGCAGATCAAGGTGTTTAGTCAACTCACGAAAAAGGCTCGAGAAATGAAGTTTAAGGTTCCTACGTACGATTATGGACACACGGATAACACTGGGTATGTGGGTGCGACTGTTCTAGAAGCGATGTCTGGAGCTTACTATACCCCCATCACCGCCTTAGATTTCGAAGGTCTGTATCCGAGTATCATGATGGCACATAACCTTTGCTATTCGACACTCGTGATGGATCCCAAGTACAAGAACATACCCGGAGTCGAATACGAAACTTTCGGAGACCACACGTTCGCACAAAACGTCCCGAGTATTTTGCCTAGTATTTTGGTAGAACTCAAGGCGTTTAGAAAACAAGCGAAAAAAGATATGGCAAAATCGACTGGTGCTATGAAGCAAATGTACAACGGTAAGCAGTTGGCCTATAAAATCAGTATGAACTCTGTCTATGGGTTTACAGGTGCTTCAAAGGGTATTCTTCCGTGTGTTGCCATTGCTTCTACGACCACGATGAAGGGTAGGAACATGATCGATGACACGAAAAACTACGTGGAGAAGAACTTTCCTGGTTCGAAAGTGAGATATGGAGATACGGATTCTGTGATGGTGGAGTTTGATGTACAAGGTAGAACTGGAAAGGAGGCGATCGAGTATAGCTGGGAGCTGGGTGAACGCGCCGCGGAGGAGTGCACAAAGCTCTTCAAAGCTCCAAACAATCTAGAGCTTGAGAAGGTTTATTGTCCATACTTTCTTTACAGTAAGAAACGTTACGCCGCGAAACTTTGGACCAAGGGTAAGGATGGAAATATGAACATGGACTATATTGACGTTAAGGGGTTACAACTTGTTCGTCGGGATAACACCCCGCACGTGAGAGAGGTGTGTAAAGAACTACTGGATGTAGTCCTCGACAGTAGTGGCACGGATGCACCCAAGGCTCTCGCTCGGAAACGAGCTGTGGAGCTACTCGAAGGAGATGTACCGAACGAAAAGCTCATTTTGAGTCAGTCACTCTCCGATTCGTACAAAGTCAAAGGAAAGAGTGTGTCGATTACTGGGGATGAAGTCGCTAACATTAATCAAGCGCACGTACAGGTTGTTCGGAAGATGAGAGAACGTCAGCCTGGTTCGGAGCCACAGTCGGGAGACAGAGTTCCCTACATCCTCATCAACACGGGTGATCCTAAAGCTCGAGCGTTTGAGAAATCTGAAGATCCGGTTTTTGCTCGAGAGAATAATCTTCCGGTGGACTATCCGTATTACTTTCTCAACAAGTTCTTGAATCCTGTCTGCGATCTACTTGACCCATTATTCGATAACGTCAAGGATGACATCTTCGGAGAATTGTTGATGCGCGCAAAACCTCCTAAAAAACCCCGTAAAAAAGCGGATCCAAAGGAACCTACACTTATCAGTGATATATTTAAAAAAGAGACTCCATGTTAGAATATGACCGAAGTAGTTCTCGAGCTTATCAACACTCAACGAGAAGTGCTCAAAAATGTAGAAAAAACCGTGAAAGAAATGGAGGCGAAGCAGAGAGAAGAGGTGAGAGCCAAACTTCTCGAAGCTTCGAACGAACTTTGTTTGGAGCATAAGTCTCTAAAGCACGAAGCTGTTCGTAGAACTATGGCTCGAGTGTTTGGTGACGATAGGTGTCTTGGAAAGAGAAAGAATGGCCGCCCCTGTGCGAACAAGTGTTTCGCTGGTCTGGATGGATACTGTAAGACGTGTTACAAATCTAAACCACCTGAAGCTAGAGTGATCAGTTTTGGTGAAGTCTCACAGGAGACGGTTAGAGTTGACATGAGTGGTGCGGGTACTTGTGTACTCGCGGGTGCCGGAAGTGGAGAATTTCCGGGAACCCCTGTATCGAGGAGTCCCCCACCCGAAGACGAGCTTAGAGATTTACCACCCCTATATTAATAATGAACAAATCAGATATTCTACTAAATTCTATTAACGCCTTCTACGAAAAACCAGAGAATAAAGCTATACTTGTCGAATTACTGACGAAGAGTGGGGGTATATCTCTTCGGAACCTGGAGTGGTTTATCACGAACTACTCAAAGAAGAACAACCTTTCGTATCAGACAAACGATGGAAAGATCTTCAGTGTGCATTGTGCGTATAAGTCAAGTCTCGATGGATACTCGAAGAAGCTGTTCGACCCTTTTTGTCGAACGGAAAAGATAACGTATAAGCTACCGGGCTCATCTGAGGAAATCCATACGACCGTTGCACAGCTGAATTTCATCCGATGGTGTGTGAAGAATAA
>Ga0213864_10000736_pt1 | contig 14966 bp, 9 predicted proteins | sample PICome_5_FD_160078 | JGI IMG/M metagenome (GOLD analysis project Ga0213864, IMG submission 160078) | Coastal seawater microbial communities near Pivers Island, North Carolina, United States - PICO247 | ecosystem: Environmental > Aquatic > Marine > Coastal | place: USA: North Carolina | collected... | reverse complement strand
GATCTTTTTCTCTGAAAGATCTTTTTAAGAGTGATCTTTTTTCAGAAAGATCTTTTTTAAGATTTAAAAAGATTTTTATATTTTAAAAAAATATTTTATAAAGATAATTTTATATTTAAAAAAGAATTTTATATTTTAAAAAAATATTTAAGAAAGATCTTTTTTACAGAAAGATCTTTTTTCAGAAAGATCTTTTTTCAGAGTGATCACTTTTCACAGAGTGATCACTTTTCACAGAGTGATCACTTTTCACAGAGTGATCTTTTTTAAGAGTTATCACTTTTTACAGAGTGATCTTTTTCACAGAAAGATCTTTTTAAGAGTGATCTTTTTCTCTGAAAGATCTTTTTAAGAGTGATCTTTTTTCAGAAAGATCTTTTTTAAGATTTAAAAAGATTTTTATATTTTAAAAAAATATTTTATAAAGATAATTTTATATTTAAAAAAGAATTTTATATTTTAAAAAAATATTTAAGAAAGATCTTTTTTACAGAAAGATCTTTTTTCAGAAAGATCTTTTTTCAGAGTGATCACTTTTCACAGAGTGATCTTTTTTAAGAGTGATCACTTTTTACAGAGTGATCTTTTTCACAGAAAGATCTTTTTAAGAGTGATCTTTTTCTCTGAAAGATCTTTTTCTCTGAAAGATCTTTTTCTCTGAAAGATCTTTTTAAGAGTGATCTTTTTTCAGAAAGATCTTTTTTAAGATTTAAAAAGATTTTTATATTTTAAAAAAATATTTTATAAAGATAATTTTATATTTAAAAAAGAATTTTATATTTTAAAAAAATATTTAAGAAAGATCTTTTTTACAGAAAGATCTTTTTTACAGAAAGATCTTTTTTCAGAGTGATCACTTTTCACAGAGTGATCACTTTTCACAGAGTGATCTTTTTTAAGAGTGATCACTTTTTACAGAGTGATCTTTTTCACAGAAAGATCTTTTTAAGAGTGATCTTTTTCTTTGAAAGATCTTTTTCTCTGAAAAATCTTTTTAAGAGTGATCTTTTTCTCTGAAAGATCTTTTTAAGAGTGATCTTTTTTCAGAAAGATCTTTTTTAAGATTTAAAAAGATTTTTATATTTAAAAAAGAATTTTATATTTTAAAAAAATATTTAAGAAAGATCTTTTTTCAGAGTGATCTTTTTTAAAATTTAAAAATATTTTACAAAAAGAATTTTATATTTTATATAATTTTAATTTAGAAAAACTTTTAAGAGTGATCTTTTTTAAAAGAATTTTATAATTCCAAATGTTTAATCTTTGGAACAAATCTTTTTACCGTATTAACTACTTTTTTTTCTCTATTTTCTATATCAAATATTTTATTTACTAAATCTTCACCAGATAAATTTTTATATTCTAACATTTTATTCTTGATATCATTTACTTTCAAAGGTACTAAACTTTCTTTTTGTCTTGCTTTAATTTTAGAATTATTAATTGATACATCTTGATAATTAAATTTAAACATAAAATCTTTAATATATCCACCTAATACTGATTGTAACCTTTTTCTTTCTCTTATAGCAATGGAAAGCTTTTTAATTTGATCATCCATTTTTAACCATTCATCCATTTTATTTCTAAAATCTTGAATTTCATCTTCATTTGGTAATTTATCTTCTAATGTATCTTCGATAATATCTAAATTGGAAGTCATCTTAAAAATTAATTTATAATTATTGTTTATATCTAAGAATTTCTTTAATATTTTCTGGTGCATTTAAAGTTTGATTATAATAATTTACAAAATATAATCTAGTATCATCTGTATATAATATAATTAATGGATAATCAAAATTATTAAAAAATATATTACAATTACCAATAATATCTTGAATACTATTTCTTTTTATTTCTGGATTTGTATTTTTTGAAAAAATTCTATATTGAATTACTATAAAATTAATATTTACAAATTGTGTTGATGCTTCTACATCTATTATTGATGTATTTAATTTTTCAATAATTTCATTCATAAATATTTCTTTTTCTTCAAAACTTTTTTTATTAAATCTAATATAAACATAATCATTTGGTAAATTACTCTTTATTTCCAATTTATTAAAAATTACTTTTTTATAATCAATAATATATAATAATTTTTCAAATCCATCTTTATTACCAAATAAAGCTTTAATATTATTATTTCTTAAAGTTTTAATTTGAGTAGAAATATCTTTATTGTTATTTAAAATTGTAATAAGTTCATAAAATGAATCATTATTATAATCTTTACTTTGAATATATTTTAAATTATAACTAGACCATTTATTAGGTAACTTTTGATTAAGTGCATAATTTTCACTATTAGTAAAATTAATATTAAAAATATTATTATTAATTGGATTAGTTTTATTTTCAATTGGAATAAAATCAATATTTTCTTTTTTATCAATAAAAATTTTCTGATAATTTTTTAACGCTTTATTACTAAATAAAAACCTGTTATTTAAAAATGTTACATTTAAATTCCCAAATATATTATTAAAATTATAAATAATATACCATTTATTAATATCTTTATTTATATTAATAATTTCTTCAAAAAATATATTAAAATATTGAATAATTTTATTATCAATAAATTGTGAAGTATTTTTATAATTATCTAAAATATAAGTTTTCCAAAAATCATAATTGTTATAAAAATTATCATTAATATTATCATAAATAAAATTAACAATATCATTTAATAAATTATCAAGTTTAGTTTCGTCATTTAATGTAATATTATTGTAAAATATAATAGAATTATTAAATATTTTTTGTTGAGGTTCATAAATTAATTGAAAATTATGATTATTAAATTTAGGATTATTAAGTTTATTATGTTTATAATTAAAATAAAAATCATCATACAATATAGTTTTGATATCTGGTAAAAATTCATATAACTTATGTAAATAAATAGGTTGTATTTCTTGTTTAATATCTAAAAGATAATCATCTTCTAAAACAAAAGAACTTACAGTTAAATTAGAATTTAGTAAAATTAATTTAATTTTTAATTTTGAAGATTTAATATTATTAAATAATTCTTCTAAATTAATATTTTTATTAAATTTATCAAGTAAATTTATATTTGAAATAGTTGTATTAAATATAAATTGATTGTTATTAATAACAATTGGTTCATAAAAATCATTAATACTATTATAAAATATAAAAATAGCATTATTAGTATTAGATAAATTTTTTAATTGATTATAAGATACATAATTAGGATTAATAACATGAAAATTAGTATCACTTTTATATTTGAAAATATACATATTACATTTGAATAATAATGCAATTAATGAATATAAATAATGTGGATTCATAATTTTTTCATTTTTTAAATAATCAATAAATGCAGTTAATGCAGATTCAATAGTTTTTCTAGAACTTTTATTAATAATAAATTTATCTGAAAAAATCTTAGAATGTGATTTATTATAAAAAGATTTGTTTAAAAATTCTCTAACAATTTCACCATTTTCTAATGAAATAAAAGAAATAAAATCTAACGAATTATAAATATGTTTTACTAAATCTATTCTTGATTTAAAATTGAATATTAATGCAAATATATCAATTAAATCATAATTAGAATCAATACCTAATCTAGATGGAACATTAGTAACATTAGATAATAAATATTTTTTATCAATGAAATTAAGAATAATTTTAGATAAAGTACCAAAACGTCCTTTGGGTATATTATTATAATTATTTAATACATAATTATTACCAACTGAAGAATTACTTTTAATATCTTTTTTAACATTTTTAATATAACAACATGGTTTAAGATAAGTATTATTAACATAACTAACATATTTAGGTTTGTCTGGTGAATCAAAGTTTTTTACAATATTTTTATAAAGATCAATAGGTTCTTCATTATCATTATTACATTTATCTTTAGTTTTATCTAAAATAGGTTTTTCAGTAATAGGACACCAATATCTAGGACAAAAATATGTATTATTATTAATAGTTAAATGATTATCAACGCTATTTTCATATGGTTTAAATTTATCATTTGGTAATCCAACAGGTTGTCTATTAGATTGACATAATCTAGGATAATGTTGATTTAAATTATCATCTGTAAATAACTTTTTATCTAAATTTTTAAGTTTGCTTAATAAATTTGTTTCTTTTTCAAAATTCTTTTTCTTTGGCATACCACCAGAACTTAAAGAATCAGATGAACTAGAATTATTAATTATTACATCACTAGAAGAAGATGATGATTTTTTATTATGTATAGGTTTTTTAGTAACTTTAGATGAATCATTAATAATTTTAGATAACCAAAATAACATATAACATAATTCAATTATAGAATTAATATTAAAAATATTAACTAATATTGTATGTTTATCATTACTAGTTATTGTAAAATGTGTTTTAGTTGTAAAAGATATATTTCTTTTTATTGTATTCTCAGAATTTATTAAATCAAGTATTTCTTCTTCTGTTATTTTTTCATTAATGGAATTTTTTAAAAGATCAATAATATCATTATCAGTATATTTAGATTCTTTTAAATCTTTAATATAATCTTCAATACTATAATTATTATTATTATCTTGATTTGTTCTATTATAAATATAAAATTTTTTAGTTTTTGTTACAAAATCATATATTTTTGATGTCTTTTTATCAAATTCATCAATTGAAAAATTTTGAATTTTAAATGTAGCTTGAGTTTTTAATAATTTATCATTAAATTCAAAAGTTTCTTGTTTGAATGTATTATTTAATAAATTTCGTATATTTTCTTTAATTTGAAGAACAGTAGAAATATTATATTTAAATTTATTTTCTAATTTAAAAAATATATTAATATAACCAGTAGGTTCTATTTCAATAAAATAAAAAGTTTTATTTGATTGTAATTTATTAAATAAAATAAGTTTTTCAGTTTTATGAATTTTTTCATCAAAAAATTTAAGAATATCATAATCTGAATTATTTTTAATATTAAAATGTTTATTATAATTATCATAAATCCATATTAAATTATCAATATTTTTAGTATCAATATTATAATAATAATATTTTAAAACTTTATTATCTAAATTAATATTTGTATCAAAATTATATTTAGTAATAATAACATTAGTTATTTCAGAATCATTAATTTTTTCAAATAAAGAATTTAAAGCTATTTCATTAATAATAATTACTGGTCTTTTATAACCACAATATAATTTATCTAAATTTATTTTTTTTAATGTTTCTTTTTGAACAATATTAATTTCCGTTCTTAAAAAAATACCAAATTTTGCTTTATATATTTTTTCTTTATTTTGAATTCCTTTATCAACAACGTTAAATGGATTAATATCAGGTAATTCAGCATTAAATTCAATAGAATCAGTATCCCATAAATAAATATTAGAATAATTAAAATAATCTAAAATTTTTTGTATGGCAACATTTAATTTATCATCTTGATATATAGTGTTAATAGTATGTTGTTTATATTTAGTATTAGAGAACCATTCAGTAACTTTTACAATTTTATTTGGATTATTTATATACATTTTATTTTTTAATTTATTAAAATAAAATAAGAATGAAAGAACGATTTTTAAATTTGGTTGAAAAATTTAAAAAAATAGAAAAAGAAGAAACTAATGAAGAAGATAGTGATATAGATATTGAAGAAGATGAAGATGAAGATGAAGAGGAAGAGGAAGAAGTTTCAATATTTAGTAAAGATTCACCATATTTTATACCTTTAATAATTGGTGGAGTAATATTATTTATAGTAATAATATTAGTATTAATTTTTTTATTGTATCCAAAAAGAAATAATGAAGAAATAAATTCACCAATGGAATATGAAAATTTAGAAGTAAAATCTCAAGTAGAATCACCAGTAGAATCACCAGTAGAATCACCAGTAGAATCACCAGTAGAATCACCAGTAGAATCACCAGTAGAATCACCAGTAGAATCACCAGTAGAATCCGAAGTAAATTCATCAACAAAATCAAAAAAAGGAGGTTTAATTAAAAATTTCGTTTTTTGATATAAAGATTACAATAAATTAATGAATAAACATGGAAGTAATAGATGAGGTTGTTGATAAAACAACAGTAAAAAAAAAGAAAGTAATAATAGGATTACCAGGAAATAAATTTAGTTCAAGATTTCTAGTTTCATGGACAAGTGCTTTAAATACATTATGGGAAAATGGTAAATATGATATAGTAATTTCTCCAGGTGTATCAAGTTTTGTATCATTTGCAAGAATGCAAACATTAGGATTAAATAATTTACGTGGAATAGATCAAAAACCATTTGATGGTATGGATTTTGATATATTTATAACAATAGATTCAGATATAATTTTTTTACCTCAAAATTTATTAGAATTGATAGAAGCTACAGAACAACATAGTGTTGTTTCTGGTGTATATAGAATGACTGATTTAAAAAATATGGCTGTAGTATCTGAATGGGATATAAATTACTTTAAAAAAGAAGGTCACTTTAAATATTTAACACATGAAGATTTAGATAACTGGAAAAAAAATAATGAAAATGAAAAGTTTATGAAAGTAGTTTATTGTGGAATGGGATTCATGGCAATAACAAAAGAAGCATTATATAGTTTAAATTATCCATATTTTCAATGTGAATTACAAGAATTTCGTGGAATAGATGGAAAATTAATTCGTGAAATTTGTTCAGAAGATGTAGCATTTTGTAAAAATTTAGAAAAATGTGGTCATAATATATATATAATTCCAGATTTAAGAGTAGGACATGAAAAAGAATTAGTAATTTAAAAAAATATGTTATTTATATAAAATAATGTCATTTAATCGTTCAAAATATGATAATTGTTCTTATAAAAATGAATTAAATAGAAATGTTGGTATATTAGGATATATATTAGATATAAATAATTATGAACATTCAAAACCTTGTAGGCATGAATTAGGTTGGATATCTGGAAATAATGTAAGTCATGTAAAGGGAAATGTAGTAGATCTAGAATCAGATTTAAGAAATCAAACACGGTATATATCAAAATGTGCAAATTCAGTATTTGTTCCGTCAAATGATGGTTTTATATATAATGATAAAACTAATCCAATTAATACAAAACCATTACATTTAAATGCATGTCAGTCAATATCATATCGTTCAGTTCCAATGCCTTATCAAAATTATATTAATAACAAAAGATGCAATCATTAAATATTTTTGTTCTTTAAATATAAAGAATGCAAACAAATATTAAACAAGATTATTGTAGTTATGATAATCAATTAATGTATTCAATGGGACCGGGATTATATAAAATAAATACACCAGGAAATGATCAAAATGTATGTTCTCAAGATATAACTCCCGACCCATATTTTAGATATCAAAAATATGGATATGCAACTTGTCCTATGGGTACTAATGTAATGGATGAAAGTGAATTAAAAGGTTTAAATTACAAAAATACACATTGCTCAACTAAAAAATATATACCAGGAAATTACCAAAAAACAGGTTGTGTAATAAATGGTATTTCAAAAAATTGTGGTTCATTTACAGAAGATACTAGATTATCAAATAATGCATGTAATTTACGTGGAACCGGTATAAATCGTTATATACCATGGTTTGCAGGTTGTAATGTAAATCCACAAGATTACAAAAGTATTCAACCATTTAATAATGTACCAACTAATACTAAAGAATTATTTAAACAAAATCATACACCTTGCTTAGAAAAATTAGATGATCAAGAAAAATTATTACCACCAGCAGAAAATGCTAAATTTAAACCTATGTTTAAAGTTAGTGATATTGAACCAACATTATCTGATTATTATCATCATGGTACTGCACCTAAATCATGTTAAACAATATTAATTTTTTGATTTTCTAATAAAATAAATGCAAATAAACCTAAAATAAGGTATAATAAAATTCTTATATATGTATTATTAAATTGATGAATTAGTGTATCAAAAATACCAAAAAGTGATATCCATAATAATATAACAATAATACTAATATATTTAATATTATTTTCCATTTATTTTAAAATTAATATTTTTTTTACATAAAGATTAACTAGTACTTATTTTTATAGATGTATTAATGTCATTAGAAAATGCGTTAATAAATGAACCAAATATTACTGTAGGAACACAAGATAATTCATTAACTAACGTATTCACAGATGTAATAAATATTGATGGATTTACTATTTTTCGTCAAAGAAATAGTTTTTTTAAAAGAGATGAAAGAACCCAACAAGTAAGTAAATTAGCAAAAGGTAGTTCTCAAATCCATAGATGGTATAAAATTAAAGATAGAGAAGATTTTGTATATTTAAATGGTGATTTAATTCTAGATAATTTAGTATTTACAAATGGTAACGTATATTGTAATATAGATACTTCCCGATATGATTCAAATTTAGATAATTCAGCAATAAATTTTTTAGGATTAGGTTATGGAAGTATTTCAGATGAATTAAGTGATCGTGATACAGAATCGCAAAAAATTATTGTTAATGATGCATGGAAAGATATAGAAAATTCAAGTTTCTTTTGTTCAAAAAATTTAGTTATTAATGGAAGTTTATATGTAAAAAATGGAATACATAATAATAAAGAATCAAATATATTTATTACAGAATTAACACAAAGAAGTTATAGTTCAGAAAATATAGTTAATGGAACAACACAATGGTCAAATGTTGATATAACAACATATACAGATCGAACAATTTATATTGATGGTGATATTATTGTATCATCTAATATTATAACAGATAGTTCAAATTATAATGATTTAAGTCAATATGATGTTTTAGAACCATATAAATCGATCGAAATAGATAATATTACATTAAAAGATAATATTAAAATATCAAATTCGGATATAATCTTAAAAAATGAAAATGTAGAAATAAATGCGAAAGAGGATATCACTTTATTAGGAAATAAAATATATATTGATGGAGATATTAATTTTCAATATAGATATGCAAATGTTTTAAAAGAAATATATGAACATTCAGTAATTTATAATTCAATAGGTTCTATGCAAAAAAGAACAGCATTTACAGGTCAAATACCAATAAGATACGGTTCAAAACATGAATTAGGATATGATTTAAAATGGTCTGGAACAGCTACAAATTTTGATATTTTTAAATTAGAAGGTGAAATATTTTTAACAGATACAATAACTAAAAATGGTTTTCGTATATTAAGTGATTTTGTTTTAACAATAAATCCATTTAATAATAGTCAAGAATATCCAGGATTAGATAAATTGCACAATGTTAATCATAATTATTCAAAAGATATTTTAAAAAACTTATTAGATGTTAATGTTATTAGAGTATCTTCAAAACATGTAAAATTAAGAGTAATTTGGGAAACAATCGATAGTTATAAAGAATTATATTATGCAAATATAGATTTAAATGCAATAATACCATCTCATTTAGCTAAAAGATTAATGATAACCCCATATTACAATGTTCATAGAGATAATGAAATAGATGAAATAAATATGGGTAGTATTAAACCATTTTTAAAATATGAAGATGAAAGACATTTACCAAATTCAAATATTTATTATTATCAAAATGTTGATATTGCTAATTTAAAAATTATTGGTGAAGGTATCCCAAATGAAAGAACATCTCTTACAGTCTATAAAACTAATCTTAATGAAAATATTAATGTTGCCGAATTTTGGGATAAATATGATTATTCTTCATTAAATTTACAATCATTAAATTGTTTTAATTGTCAAGATGATCACTTTATTAAAGGAAACTCACAAGGTGTTGTTATTGGTAAATCTGGTATAACTGCAATTGGTATTAATCAAAATAATGAAATATTAAATGATGTTCATACAAATAATGAAATTGCACAATTAAATATTATGACAGATAATACATCTATTAATAGAATCAAAGTAGATGGTAATTATAATAGAAAAACAATTATAGATAAAAATGCAAATTTAATAATTGGAAATGAAAAAAATTTTAAAGATAGAACAGATATAAATAATCCATTAATTAACGAATATGGATTAGATGTTAATGGACATGCATTTATTAATGGTTCTTTTATGATGAAAAGTAACGACATTATTAAAACTTTCTTTAGTGTTAATAATTATGTAAATTTAGATACTACTGAAAATCAAATAGATTGTTATGTTTCTTGGGGAATTAATGAAGAAAACAGTTTTAATATTTTTCAACCAATAAATTTAGATGTTGATTACTATATAACATCAACCAATAAATATCCAATACAATGCAAACAACAAAAATATAGTATCTTAATAAATCCTAGAAATAATATAGATCTAAATATGCCAAACCTTATTTCTGTTTTTCCACGAGAAGGACAAAGTATGCCAGTATTTAGAAATGTTGAAGTTTATAGTACTAGACTTGAATATAATAGTATTAAATTAACATTTAAAGCACATTTTGCTACCTTTGAACATGAAACTGCATTTAGTTCAATAGCATATGCAAATATTACAATAATTGGAGAAAGTAGTTTAAATCAATTTTTTATTTCAAATGAATTAGATTATTATGGAATATTAGATTTACCACCGGTTGATGATTTATATTTAAATTTACGTATTGGAATTTATAAATTGGACATTTATAATTATTTTAAAATTACAGATTATAGTAGAGTATCTTTTAATATTATTGATTTAACTAATAATAATTTAAATGTTTATATACAAGATATGTTTTTATATATTATTTCTGATAAATTAGGTAGAAGCTTTGATTTTAAAATTCAAGCTATTAACAGAAAAAATGAAATAGTTAGTATTCCTTTACATGTTTATTGTTTTGAATTTGTTAATATCTATCCAACTAATAATATTTATTATTTAAATGAATTATTAATAGATTTAATCGAAATAAATTTATATGATTTTTATAACTTATCAAATTTACTAGATACAAATGGAAATCAACTATATCCATGGGAAAATGTTAAAGATTTAATTCGTTTTAAATCAGAACATGATATTAATAGAGAAACAGGAACACTAAATTTACGTGGTTACCAAAAAGGAGAAAGTTATATTTTAGATATACAAGTTTATTTATTAAACAACGAAGAAACTGATTATCTTTTAGTTAATGATGAATTTAAAATATATTACAATGAAATCATTCAAATTGAAACATTGTATAATTCAAATATTATTGTTAATTTCAATTTAACTAATTATCAAAATATATCGAATCTAAAATTTAATTCAGAATACCTATATCAACATTCCACTACACAATTAAGTAATATTCTTTATAATTATGATTTTGAAATATTTACTTCTAATTTAGAAAATCAATATTCTAATATTAATATTGAAAATTTATTTAATAATATAGATATAGATTTAACACTTAATAAATTTTCTAATTTTATAATTGATTATAATAATGAATATGTTTCAAATAATATAAGTAATATAGATATTGAATTAACTTCAAATTTAATAATTGAACGTGAAAATTATTATATTGATTTAGAATATAATTTAAATGAATATTCGAATTTAAAAATAAATAATATAAAATCATTATATTTACTAGATTATTATTCAAATGTTAATTTAGATTTTATTAGATTTAATAGCGAAAATAATTTAGTTAATGAAAATTTTATAAACTTAACTATTGATGAAATAAATAAAACAGTAATAGTTAATGCATATTATTTAGATAATTATTATTCAACAGTAAATTCAAATTTAACTTTAGAAGTTGTGAATTTTTAAATTACTTTTTTTTTGTTAATTATATGTAAATGAATAATTTACAGCAATATAATAAAGAATTACAAGAAAAATTTTTAAGAACATTAAATAATAGAGAAAAAAATAATGAATATACAACCACACAAAATAACATTATAAAAAAGACTAAAAAATATAAATTGGAAAAAGATATAATAGTTTTAGATAGTGAAGATAGAGACAAAGATATTTATCCAAAACCAAATAATTATATATTAAATTTATTAGAAGACTTAAAAAATGTTGTAGCAATTAGATTATTAAAAAGTGAATATTTATTAAAGGATAGTTCATTTAATATATTAACTATAAATGATCAAGTAGTACCATTACAAGTTTATAAAAATATTCATGCTTATATATATCTAAATGGATATAATAAAATAAAAATGGCAAATCGTATTACAACACCTATATTTAGTAGTTTATCAACAGGTATTCATAATTATCCAGTTCAAAATAGTGATTTTCGTATTGATCCATATGTTCATCGTTTAAATCCTATAGAAAAAAGATTAAATAAATTTGATATTAAATTATTAGATAATAAAGGTGAATTAGTAGAAATTATAGATCCGGATAAAATACAAATTATATTAACTTTGATAGTTTATAAATTAGTGTAAATATTTTCTTTATTTTAATAAAATGACAGAAAAATATTTAAATTCTATTAATAAATTGATACATGTTGGAAGTCACAATAATAAAAATAATATAATTATTACAGATGATAATGAAAAAGCAATTTTAAATAATAAAAATGATAATTTAGATAGTCAATTAAGAGTATTAAATAATATTTGGACACCTAAATTAAATGTATCAGAAATTCAAACAACTTATGATTGTAATATATTAAAAATTGGTAATGATAATAAAACTATACATTTAATTAACAATGTAGGAATTAATAAGGAAGAACCTATTGTAACATTAGATATTAATGGTTTAGATGGATTAAAAATACCTGCAGGAACTGTTAATGAACGTCCAACTACTTTAGAAAAAGGAATTATACGATTTAATTTAGAATTAGATCAATTTGAAGGATATGGTGCGGGTGATGCATGGGGTAGTTTAGGAGGTGTTAAAGATGTAAATCAAGATACATTTATCAGAGCTGAAAAATCAGCAGGAATTGATAATAATGAACTTGAATTTTATACTTCTAATATTGAACGTATGATTATTAAAAATGACGGTAAAATTGGTATTGGAACAAATACACCAAATGGTATTTTTGAAATAAATAATAAATTATTAGTTGATGATGAAAAAATCGAATTTAAAAAAGATTTAATTCCAAATGAAAATAATAGTTTGAATATTGGAAGTTCCAGATATAAAATATCAGAACTTTTTTTAGATAAAGATAGTTTATGGATTGATGATTTAGATCATTTAATAATTGAAAATTCAAATTTAAAATTTGCAAAACGAAAAACAAATAAAGTACCAGATGTAATATTAAATTTAAATGGAACAAGTGAAGGAATATTAACATTTACTGGTAAAACATTATTAAGTGAAATAAATTCAACAGAATGGTTAGATTACGGTAAAACATTAAATAGTAATTTAACATTAAAAGAAATATTTAAAAATGAAATAGATATAAGTTCATCAGTTTATACATGGATTGAAGATAATCAGAATGTATATTTAAATTCAGAATATAATAATATAGGAATTGGAATTGAATCTCCAGAAGTTTCTTTAGATATTAATAGAACAGATGCAATTAAAATACCAAAAGGTACTACAGCAGAAAGACCAACAAGTTTAAAACAAGGTTATATTCGTTATAATTCAGAATTAGAACAATTTGAAGGATATGGTGCAGGAAATGCATGGGGTAGTTTAGGTGGAACAATAGATATAGATAAAGATACATTTGTAAGAGCAGAAAAAACAGCAGGAATTGATAATAATGAACTTGAATTTTATACTTGTAATATTGAACGTATGATTATTAAAGATACAGGAAATATTGGTATTAATGTATCAAATCCTACACATAAATTACATGTTAAAGGAACAACTAGAATTGAAGGTGATTTAATAGTAAATGGTACTCAACGTATAATTGATACAGATACAACAACTACAGAACAACTAAATATAACTAATGATGGAACTGGACCAGCATTAAATCTAAATCAATTAGGAAATGAACCAGTAGTAAATTTTCAAAGTAGCAGTAATTCAGTTTTTTTTATTAAAGATTCAGGAAATATAGGTTTAAAAACAACAAATCCAAATGTATCATTACATATAAATACTACTGATGGTATTATTATACCAAAAGGAACAAATTTAGAAAGACCAAATAATTTAGAAAAAGGTATAATACGTTATAATTTAGAATTAGAACAATTTGAAGGATATGGTGCAGGAAATGCATGGGGTAGTTTAGGTGGAGTAAAAGATGTAAATGGTGATACATTTGTAAGAGCAGAAAAAATTGCAGGTTCAAATAATGATGAATTAGAATTTTATACTCAAAATATTGAACGTATGATTATTAAAAGTGATGGTAAAGTAGGTATTGGAACTAGCGAACCAACTGAATCATTAGAAGTAAATGGAAATTTAAAAGTATCTGGTATTATTAAAAATGATTTTTTTGATACAAAATATTATACTCAAGATCATATAAATATTAATTTCTTGAATTTAAATTATAACTTAAATCGTGAAAATTATAATAGTGATAAAGATAGTAATATTATTGCATTTTATAAATTTGATAATAAATATTTTATCGGAGAAGACAGTTCCACAGAAAAAAACAATTTAATTAATATTGGTTCCAATATAATTACAAATGATAATATTAAAATATCTGGTAAAAATTCAATATTTTTTGAATATGATAATCAATATTTAGAAACAATAAAAAATATAAATTTATATGATTATTGGAATGAAAATAATGGATTTTCAATTTCATTTTGGACAAATATTACAGATATTAAAGAAAATTTAATATTTTTAGGTTCAGAATACACAAAATTTGTAATTTATTATAATAATAAACTGGAAATTAGAGTAAATGGAAATTTATTAACACAAAATTTAGATATAACATTTAACCTAAATGAATGGATACATCATTTATTTGTATTTACTAAAAA
>Ga0213864_10000735_pt1 | contig 14977 bp, 13 predicted proteins | sample PICome_5_FD_160078 | JGI IMG/M metagenome (GOLD analysis project Ga0213864, IMG submission 160078) | Coastal seawater microbial communities near Pivers Island, North Carolina, United States - PICO247 | ecosystem: Environmental > Aquatic > Marine > Coastal | place: USA: North Carolina... | reverse complement strand
AGTTTGCTTCCAGTGCCTCAGTCTATGGATTACAGTCAGACTTCAAGGAGACATCTCCTGTTGATCCCCAGAACCATTATGCTCGTAGTAAGGCATTGTTTGAAAAGTATGTAGAGTTTAGAAATGCTGATATCACTACTCAGATATTTAGATACTTCAACGTACATGGCCCCCACGAGGAACACAAAGGAAACCAAGCAAGTCCCTTCACCAAGTTTATGTTCCAAGCTAAAACGACTGGTAAGATAAAACTTTTTAAAGGTTCTCCTAAATACTTCAGAGACTTTATCCACGTAGGTAAAGTAGTTATGGATCAACAAAGATTCTTTGATGTAGACGAGTCAGGTATATGGAATTTTGGCACAGGCAATCCTCGTAGCTTCTACGATGTAGCTCTAGAGGTCTCAGGTAAGACTGGTGCAACTATAGAGTTTATTGATTTTCCAGAGAATTTAAAAGGTAATTACCAAGAGTTTACTAAAGCAGACACAACAAAGCTTAGGCAGACTTTAGCATTATAAGGTATAAAAATAATGGCAACAGAATTTGATAATCTACGAGATGCCTCTATTGGTTCTGACATTGGGGATACTGTCACTGTAGATGGTGTAGAGTACGTTAAGACTGCAGGTGAGGAAGGCAGTGGTGTGACTGCTAAGTTAGTGCCTAAGCAAGCAAGCACTTCTGCCTCTTCTCAGACATCTTCTATCACCTCGTCTTCTACAGGTTCTAGTTCTTCTGGTATTGGGGGTAAGTATCTTAAAGATGGTGTTATAACTTACAAAGCTTTAAACATAAACGATCTTCCCTCCCAAGAAGCAAAACAAGCTATTATAGATAGTGATAGACACACTGTCCAAAGTGATGGTTCAATTACTTTTACGGACGAAGATGGTTCAGAGCAGTACATTAACAATAACTATGAAGATGGTGTAGCATCTGTAGATTTTTCTAACATAAGTTCTAATGATTTAGTAAAGGCTGCTGACTTAACATTCCTTGCTCAAAATGGTGGCGTTAAAAGCTCTGATATGAATGCTGTATATGAGAGCCTAGGGCTTGACCCAAATGATTCTCAAGCACATGTAAAGAAAGATGCTATTCTGAGGGCTGCTGGTTATACTCCAGGAGATAGTAAAAACTTTTATGGTAGTAACCAAGCACAAGATCCTGGTGCACAAATAATACAAGAACGTTGGCAAAGTGCTCCAACTGAACAGGATATGATTGATGCTGGTTTAGATCCCTCTCAAGTTTCTGTAGTAAACAGCAATGTTGCTACTTCAGTTTATTTAGCAGAAGAGTTAGCTAAAAGAGGTATAGATACCTCAGAAACAAATGCTTATCTTAGAAATACGTCAAGAGCAGACTATACAAGAAGTAAACAGTTTGTTCAAGATGCAGTAACCTCTAAAGCACCTGGTTCTTATTGGGATCAGAAAATGAAAGACAGTGGATTAAGTATGGATGACTTACAGTTAGACATGCTTGAATGGGATCTTATCAAGAAGAAAGCAGAAGAAAAGAAAACAGGTGGTACTGGGGGTGGTTCTGGTTTAACAGGAACTATTAATACTGGTGGTGCAGGTGGCGTAGGGACTGGTATGCCTGGTGGTGTAGGGTCTGGAACTCCTTACACTGGTCCTAATTTTGTAAGTACACCTAACATTGGAAACATTACCCCTGTGTATGGTGAAGGACAGACTGGTCTTACTGAAGTAGACATTCCTACTTATGAGGCAGGACTAGGACTACAGCAGAAACAGTTTGATCAACGTGCAATAGATCAAGCAGCTTTCTACAAACCTCAAACACTAGAAGAGCAACAGGCTGCAGGTACTGCTCCTGCATTTGAGAATGTGTTGTATCGTAATAGGTTTGGCATGTCTATGTATGTCCAGCATATCAATGGTGTACCTAGCCAACCCATTCCTCCTGGTTATTACAGGGTTCAAGGCTTTGGAACTGAAGCACAGACACAAGGTGGGTCTGCTGCTGCAGCACAAGGACAGAACCAAGGTGGTGTGATTAGATCATTCCAAGAGGGTGGTGTAAACCCTGCCCTAAATTATCAACCTGGTGGTACTGTCGTACAAGCTGCTGATGGTACTTACAAGATTAAGTACCCTGATGGAACTTACTCCCAAGCATATGACACTGCAATGAATGCTAATGCTGCTAATAATGCAGGTCTTTCTGGACTAGGTTTACCAGACTATGCAACATACCTGCAGCAGCAAGGCATAGATATGAACCTACCAGGGTATGATGAGGCTGCATATCAAGGTGCATACCAGTCTTACATTACTGATCCTGCTACATTAGAAAATATCAAAGCTCAACAGCAACAGCAAGAAGAAGTTGTTGATACAACACCTCAGTCTGGTAGTGTGAATCAAGATTTTGTTACTGGTCAGACAGAAGTAACTAGAGAAGATCTAGCTCAGTACCAAGCTAACCTTAATGCTCAAGCTTATGCTAACCCAGGTGGTGCTGTAGCTGCTTCTCCTGTATCATATATTGATCCTAATACATACGGAACTGTTATTGAATCTACTGCAGGTCAGGCTCTTGCTACAGCACCTATGGTACAAGAGGATCAGGTAGCACAGATTGGATCTGCTACGACTGCTGATGTTCCTATTGGTCAGGGTGCTGCAACCTACGATGCTAACCAAGCATATGATGACGTATCTGCAGCTACTGAAGGTATGACTGCAGCTACATCTACTGGGCCTACTAAGACTATTACAGCAGAAGAGCAGAAGACAAGTTCTGTCTCAGGTCTTGATGCTGCTACTGGTGAATCTGTAGATGTTACTGCACCAGATGCAAGAACACTAGAAACCATTGGTGGTCAGAGTGAACTGATTACTGGCACTGGTGTAGATCAGTCTAAAGTAATGGCTGCATTTGGTGAAGGTGAAATCAAAGCTGCATCTGTTCAAGATGAACTAACAGGTTTGATGCAACAGTTTGAAGGTGGTGACACACCTGCTTGGGCTGCAGGTTCTATGAGAGCAGCTATGGCTACCCTTGCTGCCAGAGGTCTGGGTGCTTCAAGCATGGCAGGACAAGCAGTCATTCAGGCTGCTATGGAAGCTGCTCTTCCTATTGCTCAGATTGATGCCAGTAACAAACAGCAGATGGCTTTATTTAAAGGTGAGCAAAGAGCTAAGTTCTTACAGATAGAGTTTGATCAAGCATTCCAAGCTAAGGTTATGAATGCTGCTAAGATCTCTGAGATTGCTAACATGAACTTCACTGCTGAACAGCAGATTGCTTTGGAGAACTCTAAGGCTGCAAACACAATGGCCTTGCAGAACCTAAGCAATGAGCAAGCATTGGTGATGGCTGAAGCTGCTGCTCTATCTCAACTAGATACTCAGAACCTGAACAACAGACAACAGGCTGCAGTTCAGAATGCTCAGAACTTCTTGCAAATAGACATGGCTAACCTAGCTAACGAACAGGCAACAGCCTTGTTTAAGCAACAGTCTTTGATTAACAGTATCCTGTCTGATCAGGCTGCTGCTAATGCTGCTGCTCAGTTTAATGCTACTTCAGAGAACCAGACTAATCAGTTCTTCTCTAACCTTGCAGCCTCAGTCAATCAGTTTAATGCAGCACAGATGAATGCTATGAAGCAGTTCAATGCTGACGAAGTTAACTCACTCCTTGAGTTCAATGCTAGTATGCAGAACCAAAGAGAGATGTTCAATGCTCAGAACTATCTTGTTGTTGCACAGGCGAATGCTCAGTGGAGACAGAACCTAGCAACTATCAATACTGCTGCAGCTAACGAATCCAACATGGCTTATACACAGGCTGTTAACGGATTGACAATGACTTCACTAGATGAGATATGGCAGAGAGAAAGAGACATTCTTTCTATGGCTTTCCAAATCTCAGAGAACAATGCTAACAGAGCTAACGAGATTGTTCTGCAGAAACTTGCTGCTGATGCTTCAACAGATGCTGCAAAGTTACAAGCTGACATCGAAGCTTCTGCAGGTGCTGGTGACTTTGTGAAAGAAGTATTCTTAAAGATTATAGGAATTTAATATGTCATTAGATGCAAGACAAGAACGAAAAAGAAAAGCTATCTTCGACAGTGCACTTGAAGATTGGCAAGGCAGGTCAGCTACTTCTACTGCACAGAGTATAAGAAGAGGTCTTGCCTCTGCTCAAGAGACACGACTGGGGATGAGGGATGCCATGCAAGGTGTTCGTAGATCCTCAAGAGAAGATGATGACAGAAGACTTGCAAGCAACAACCCTGATGAAGAACTGTCTAACTTCTACGGTGGGTGGGCAACTGCCATTGACGAAGCCTTTGGTGCAGGAGAAGACAAGCCCAAAGATATGACTGGTGAAGATGCTAAAGCTAAGAAACCACCAAGAATATCTCAGGATGAACTAGAAGATGGTGTTCCTATTCCTGATTTTGATATTGAAACAGATCTTGATATGGCTGCTAAAGCCCTTGGATTTGTTGAGAGCACAAACAAGTACGATGCAGTTGGTGAAGTAATCAAAGACAAGAATAGCATGTACTACGGTGACAGAGCTTACGGTATGTACCAAGTCATGGGTAAAAATATTCCTGTCTGGACTAAGCAATACCTTGGTACTAAGATGACTAAGGAACAGTTCTTAAAAGACAATGAAGCACAAGATAAACTTGTCAGAGCTTTCATCACTGAGAAATATAATCAATACGGAAATATTGAAGATGCAGTTTCTGTTTGGTTTACTGGTAGACCTCTGAAGAAAGCCACTGAAGAAGGGGCTGCAGATCAGAACATCTCAGTAAACGAATACGTCAGAAGATTCAGAAAAGAGTTCTTCAATCTACTAGAAGGTTAAACCAATGTCAGCAATGAATAGACCAATACCAGGTCAGTCTCTTACGGACGAACCAAAGAACTATGCTTGGGAAAGACCGCCAGAGATTACTGATCCTAACGAAGCTGTGAAGTACCACCTTGACAGGGTTGCTGATCCAGAGGTTATCGACAACGTGTTCTATGCACTTGATATGGGAATGCCAGTAAAGACACTGACAGACTCTATGATGACTGGTGCAGTAGCTAAAGGAATGCACAGTATTGATGTAGGTCTTATCGTTGAACCTCTCGTCCGTAGGGCTGTCATGAAGATTGCTGACAATGCTGGTGTTGATTACAAAGAATCATTTGATGAACAAGAAACAAGTATTGAAGAACGTGCTGCTAGAATGGTACGGATTGTTGAGTCCACACCTGAAGAAGAACGTGATGCTGGGTATGACTTCTTGACTGAGATAAGTTCTAACGTACAAGAAGAAGAACAACCACAAGAAGAACCTGAGATGTCAGAAGACACAATGGTTGAAGAGAAACCTAAAGGTTTGATGGCGAGGTAGACTATGGGATTTTTTGGTAGAGTTGCACTAGGGTCTGCTCTTGGTGGTCTTGCAAAAGACATGAAAGAGAACAGAGAATATGCAAGAGATAAAGCTGAAAGAGTACAAGACTATCTGTATCAACGTGGGTTAGAACGTAGACAGGAAGTCAACAAGACTCGTAATGCTTTGCAGAACTCAGTAGAGTATTTGCAATCAAAGGATATGGATAGTAGGTCTATCAATGCTATGTTGATGGAGAATCCTAAAGAGATTATTAGACTTGCTGCTGCTGCACAAGAGGCCGAAGAGGAAGGAAGACTTACTAAAGCTATCCTCAATCAAGCTGTTCAAGTTGCTGCAGACTTTGATGATCAAGGTATGACTCCTTCTGAGCTTATTAAGAAAGCTACTCCTGACTTTGTTAAAGGGGCTGACCTTAAGAAGCCAGAAGAAGTTGAGCTTAATGCTTTGCAGAAATTATTTGGTAGAACATCCTCTCAGGATATCCTGTACGATGTTTATTCTCAGAGCCTGTTTGGAGATGAAGCTACTGGTGCAGACGTAGCAGCTAGTATCTCTGCTCCTACTATTAAAGGTAGAAAAGAAGGCCCAAGCAGTATCACTGTAGACCTTGGTGCTCTAGCAGAAGATGAAAGGTTTGACTCTACATTTAAAGCTAAAATATCTAAAGATATTACAGAACAGTATGATAAATGGGCCGAAAAGGAAAGTGAAAGACTTGTTGATGCATTAAAAAAAGCTAAAGAGAATGATGATGAAGACACAGCAGAACTAATTCTTCAGCAGCAACAAGAACTAATTGATGTTTTAAACCTAGAAGCTAGACAGTTATACTATGAACTAATGAAAATGAATCCAAGTATTGCTCAACAGTATTGGGAAACACAAGGAGGTAAAGCTCTTTTATCAGATCCTAACTACTTCATGCCAGCTACAGTAGACATTTTTCAAAGTGATGAGTAAACATGACAAATTATTTAGAGAGACAAGCTCAAATTGATGAAGCATTAAGAGCTTACGGTGAGGATGAGCCTGAAGTAAATCAAGAAGATACTGATGGTATGACCCTCATTGAGACCTTGTCTACTGACACTAACTATAAAACAATTAAAAATTACATGTCAGATAGGTTTGGCATGGAGGAAGATAAGTATTCTAAAAGAGAAATCATTGATTCCTACATCAATCAAATGAGGAAGTTTAACTCTGGTCAGTCTGTTGTTACCGTCAGTGAACTAGCACATCTTAATGCTGGTGAAGGAGACTCACTAGCTAGAAGACGTTCTACTGCTGCTAGAGCATACCAATTATTTGATAGTCTTGGTGGTGCCTTTAGTAAGGATAGGACTATTGGTGAGAAAGCTGATGCAATAGGGGATTATGCCAGGGCTTTGATTGTTGATCCAGTTAACCTTGTGTCTCTTGGTGTAGGTAAAATCTTTGGTATTGCAGGATCTAAAGCTGCAGTCCAAGGAGCTAAACAATTAGCATTCAGAGTAGGCAGACAAGCTGCTTATCAAGAACTAAAGAAGGGTGCTTCAAAGCAAGCTGCTCAAAAGGTTCAAAGAGAAACAACACAAAGAGCTTTCCAAGAAGCTTTAAAGAAATCTAAAACAAAAGCTATATTAGATAAAGCAGACAAGAAAGCAATCTATGGTAGCCTTGGGTTTGACATGGCGGCTGCTGGTGGTATGGATGCCCTACAGCAAAAGGCTGAAGTAACATCAGGATTTAAAGACGACATTGACTGGTTTCAAACTGGTTTGTCTACAGCTACTGGTGCTCTTGGTGGCGGTCTACAACTGGGTTTGATTGCAATCAGTAAGAAAAAGAACATACCTCTTGCTTCTATTCAATTACATAGATCAAACCTGATTAAAAAAGCTACAGATGATAGCTTGAAGTCTATCACTAAAGAGCAAAGAAAAGAGATACTTGCTAGTGAAAACGTAACTCAGGCTCTCCTTCAACTGAAGAAAAGAACTGAAGCTTGGGCTGCTAAAGTAGCCGAAGGTAAACAACTTCTTAAGGTATCTGATAACCCAAAGACTTCTATAGATTATGACACTGAGTTTGCTCAAATGTTTTTTATTGGAAACAGGACAGCAGAATTAGAAGATGGTGCAGAAGTAGGTTTTAAAGGACTTATTAATATTCTTGGGGAGGCAGGTTATAAACAACCTAGTGACATGAACTTCACAGACTTCATGGGAAATGCTTTTGAAGACCTATCTGCAGACAACAAAAAAATTGTTGTTGATGCTTACGAACTTCTCAGAGAAACTTCAGATCAGTTGAAGCCTTACAACTTTGAAGAGTTTATTAATTTAGATGCTGCTGCAGTGTCAGAAGCTGGTAGAATTTTGCAAGTAAAGTCACAAGCAAAACAATTCTTTAACAAGATTGGTTTGGATGCCACTGAAGCTGATGCAGCTACGTCTGCTAAAGCATTAGTTGACCCTGCAGATGAAGAGGCAGTCAAAGGTTTATTTAGTAAAGCCAAACCTCTACAAGATGCTTTGATCAGGAGTATTGTTACACACCCTGGTACAACAGCATTGAACGTCCTTGGTTGGAAAGCAGCTACAATAAACCAGAGTTTGTCTGACATGATTCGTGCAGGTTTGTATAGTGGTGCTGCCATGAAAGAACTTGTTGTTGGTAATGCAGAGAATGCTGTTCGGTACAAGAAGATGGCTGTCCAGATGATGGACCTTCAAAGGCAGAAGATAAGAAACATGGCTGATCCTTACGGAACTAAGGATGCAGTCATGGATTACTTGATGGTGAGACCACAGGCACAAAGAGAAATATTCAGATACCTTAACGGTGGTGTAGAAGTAAAAGGTATCCTTGACGAGTTTGAATTGAACCCCAATGCATTACCAGACAAGGGAAACATTCAAAAGTATAATGAGTTCTTCGAAACTTTGTATGCTGTAAAAGCACAGGACTTTATTACAAAGACACAAGAGTTCTCTTATGCTTTGGATAAACAGATCAGACTAAAGTACGACAAGTCTTTGGTTGAGTTCTTGAATGACCCTGACCTAGTTCGTTATTTATCTGAACCAGGATCTGAAAGGTTTAACGAATTTCTTAAAATGGAAGCTGCTGCAGTGCAGGATGCACTACGTAATACTTTCTCTAAGAAGTATGGTAACAACGATGATTACCTACGTAAAACAGCAGACATGATTGAGAACATCAGAAACGTACCAGGCATTGGTGCTCTTGCTCCATTCGGTCAGTTCTGGAACAACAGTGTAGCTTTCATGCTTGATCATTCTGGTATGAGCTTACTAAATAAGTACACCATCAAAGCAGGTGGCAGAGAGGCTATGGACAGGGATGCTATGGATCTCCTAACTAAGTCTGCTGTTGGTTGGGGTGCTTTGTCTCTTGGTGTTTACAGACAAATGAGTAATCTCGAAGAGGGTCTAGCTTGGTACGAAGACAGGGATGACTCTGGATCTGTTGTAAGCTACCTATATGATTACCCTCGTAACGTTCCAATGCTTGTTGGTCGGATGGGTGCTCACCTCCTAAGAGATGGTGAAGTTCCTGATGATCTGCTGGTTGCTTTTGCTGACAACTTTGGTACTCGTGCTTTGACCAGAGATTTAGGTGATGCCTTTGGTGCTGTAACACAGGGATTTGTTCTTGCAGCAAATGCTAAAGATGTTGAGTTCCTTGACCTAGCAGGAAACTTCTTTGGTTCTATTGCATCTCAGTATGTTTCAGGTTTCACTAGACGTTTTGAACCAGTGAATCAAATTATCTCTATGGCTAAAGGTGAAGACTACGAAGCTGTGGACAAGAAGCAGGGTGTGAAGTGGGTTAATGATTCAACAAGGTACGTTGATCAAATCTTTGAAACATTAACAGGGATGGAACCAAGTGAAGCTATCACAGGTGAGAGAGCACAGGTTAAGAAGAGTGCTCTATCTCCTGAGGCTAGACCTGTACCTATTGGAAAGATTGGTGGCTACAGAGAAGTTCTACCTTCATCAACAATAGAAAAGATGTTCAATGATATTGGTAGACCTACTTGGAAAACTGAGATCAGAAGTAAATCTCCTGAAGCAGTCAACACATTCAATGAGTTAGTTAGACCTCAGATAGAAATCCTTGCTGATATTGTAATGTACAACGATGAGTGGGATGGTAAAACACTCAGGGAGAAAGAAGAGATAGTAGCTAGTATCCTCAAAGTGGCTAAGAGAAACACTATGGATAATATGGAAAGGTCTCTTGACTCAGATGAAGTGAAAACAAAACTTATCTTTGATGTGAAGAAAGCAGGGCGTAAGGAAGACCTTGATAAAGTTCTTACTTACTTTGATGTCAAAGAAAAGAACCTATGGAAGCTAGACGTAAATCAACTTCGTGTCATAGAAGACATGGTGAAGATGATGAAAAAAGATAGGGCTGGCCTAAGTAGAAGGCTAGGTATTGAATAAAAGAAAACCCCCAGGGATTAACTGGGGGTTTAGTTTAAGACGATTTATCTTTAGTCTTTTTATAGTCAAGCATCATACACGAATAACAGAATGCTTGATTAACGATCTCGTCTGATCGTAAATACTTTCCAGATGCTAGTAACCCTGACAAGGCTGCACCTGCAAAGTAATCCCTAGACGGTATGTCCCCACTAGGAATGTCGGATTGAATAAACTCTTGGGCTTCTTGCTCAAGGGTTTTTTTATTTATGCTACTTCGACTAGTCTTTTTAGATACCATTGAGCTTTCTCCAAGTCCTGTGCTCCGTTCTTATATCTCCAACGGTGCATGTACTTTGCAATGTTACCTCGCAGGTAGCCTATAAACTCCTCTCTGGTAAGAAAGTCTCTGATGTAATCAATGCATTCAATCTCACCTTGACCGTAGTGGCTTGGCCTTTCAACTGCATCAAACATATCTTCACATTCTCCACACACATTGTTGTCATCTAATAAATTATTACATTTCTTACAGTACATCATAAGTATATTAACTCTGCCTCTTGATAAGGGATGTGGAAGAAGGACTCACCCTTGTAGATGTTACGTCCTTTAGCTACTCTGATTCTATCCTCAGTCATGAGAGTGTCTTTGATTCTCCAGACACGATCCATATCTTTACTAAAGATGTAGAAGTTGAGAGCACCTTTATCGTTCTTGTACATTTCAACAAGACGTTTCTTTCTTGAGGGGATACGGATCTCAGCCCAGTTGGTAGGCCAGTCACCTGACCAAGCTAACTTGATCTCTACTTCGTTGAAATAAGTAAACCCATCTCTCATTGTGATCAGGTCTACGTTGTAATCCTCTTGGTTGTGTAGAACCTTGTGTCCTTTTGCAACTAGATATTCTTCTAGCTTATCCCTACCAAGCTTGTCATACAGCTTGTAGTTCACAGGATTAAAAGGTTTCTTCACATACTTCACACCTGGTGCAATGTTTCTCATTTACCTTGACCCCTATACGGTTTGGTTGCCCTACGTTTATGCTTGTTCATTGAACCCAACTTCATTGAAGATATTCTTTTTGACTGAGAGGTTTTCTTTTTAATACTCTGATGTGAGTTTGCTGATGAACCTACCAGTTGCACCTTAGCCATTTGATTGTCTCCACTTTAGTTCATAGATAAGCATATTCTGCTCGTATTCGGACAGTATCATCCAATCCCTTATTTCGTCAAGTGTTCTTTTACACCCCACACAAAGACCATCTTCAATACGACAGACCTTTATGCAGGGTGAAGGGACAGTACCCAGTTTATTTCTACGGTTCCTACTCACACTGACGTAGGCCAGTAGCAGGATCAAAGTAGCAAGCACCACCCTCTCCTACGTAGTCCTGTGTTTCCTCAACCACAGGCTCCTCTGCTACTTCTTCAGAGGTAGAGGCGTTAAGGATACCATAACGTTTACCTGCTGCACGGAAGGTAGTGCAACCAGAAGATCCACCATCATATGCATCCATGTAAACTTTCTTAAACTCTTCCCATGTTACATCTTCACCAACGTTACATGTTTTAGAGCAAGCTGAGTCAACAAAACGAGAAGCAACGTTCAGTACTTTGACGTGATCAAACACTGACAGTTCGTCTGCAGTCTTACCCTTCACACCAAACACACGATACCCATAGTCCTCTACTCGTTCAACCTTGGGTCCATCGAAGGTTTGGATAGTTCTGTCGTAGTAATGGGAGAAGACTGGCTCAATGCCTGAGGATACGTTGTCGGCTGACAAGCTGATAGTTCCTGTTGGAGCAACCGAAAGAAGATGACTGTTACGAATACCACACTCACTAATGAGATTACGGATATCATCAGGAAGAGACTTAGCAAAATCACTTTCAAGATAAGCTTGAGTAAAGAGAGGAAATGGCCCCTTCTCCACAGCAAGCTCAACAGATGTACGATAAGCAACATTCCTAATCACCCCCATGATTTCTTCAAGGGTCTGCAGGAATCTCTCACTGCCGTACTCAAACCCTAGTGCTTCAATAGCATTAGCTACACCAGTAACACCAAGGCCCATACGTCTTTTACTCTTGGCTTCTAACTCCTGCTCTCTCAGTGGATACGTTGCTCTATCTACGACATTATCCATAGCTCTTACGACATGTGGAATGTCATTACGTAGTTGGTTCATGTTGAAGACGTACTTACCATCATGCTGCACTACGTACTTAGTTAGGTTGAATGAACCAAGTAGACATGCACCATTGGGTGGTAGTGGTTGCTCACCACATGGGTTGGTTGCAGCAATCTTTTCTGCATACCATAGGTTATTCTTCTTATTGATACGATCAATGAAGAGGATACCAGGCTCTGCCCAGTCCCATGTAGAACGTAGGATCTGATCCCATAGTGCAGTAGCACTCACAGTTTTGTAGACACGTCCATCAAACTTAAGATCAAAGTCTAAGTCTTCTTTCACAGCTTTCATAAACTCATCCGTCACACCCACAGAGATGTTGAACTGTGTCAGTGTATCAGAGTTGTTCTTAGCTGTAATAAACTCTTCAATGTCAGGATGGTCTACACGTAGCACACCCATCTGTGCTCCACGTCTGTGACCTGCTGATGCAATGGTACGACAGACAGCATCAAAGATACCCATGAAAGATAGAGGACCAGAGGACTTAGAGTCCAGTGACTTGATCAAGGTGCCACGAGGACGAAGTGTACTAAAGTCATAGCCAATGCCACCACCTAGTCTCATGGTCTCTGCTGCACGTCTTGCAGCCTCCATGATACCATCCATGCTATCTTCAATAGTCATAGAAACAAAGCAGTTGTAAGGTGTCACACGTCGAGGTGCACCCATAGCAGACTGGACACGTCCTGCAGGTAGAAATCTTTGGTTGTATAAGATGTTACGAAAGTTATTGAAGTGTGACTCATTATCTTTCAGTGCTTCTGCAACACGAGTCATTGCCTCACGAAATGTTTCACCCTTACTACGATACTTCATAGCATGGATTTCTTCTGAGATTGCTAGTGTTGGGCCGTATACTTCTTCGTGAACATCTTTCATCTGTTGTCTCCTGATCCTTTTAGTTTTCCACGTTTCTGTCTGTCGTCTAGTTTGGCAATGTTTAGTTCGAGAACCTCGTTCAATCCCTTGCCATAGATATTTGCTAGAGCAGTAGCATAGAATACTACATCACCTAGCTCTTTCATAATCTCTTCGTTAGTAAACCTGCTACTATCACGAATAAGTTTTTTTATTTTTTCTGCAACCTCCCCTGCTTCACCTACAAGACCAAGTGTGTTCTCTACTAACCTGTCTTGTCCCTCTGTTAAAATCTTTTTCTCTACCCAAGTAGAATAGTCTGACACCTTCACTTCGTCTACAGTCTGGAATGCTTCAAAGTATCCTATTGAATCCAGATCTTTTGCAGTCATCATTTTTCTTTTACCTCTATCTCTACTACTTCTAAATCGTCTACATCATAGATAGTGTCCTGAAGAATTTCTTCAAGACTCCTACTTATACTATCTGAAGCAATGAAGTTTGCCTCAGGGTCTAACTCTATCAGCATTGTTACTTCAAACAACACAGGAACCTCCAAGTTATATAGTCTAAATTAATTACGTCAATCTATTCTTTCAACCAATCATCAGGAATTGATTTATCGGCGTACTTAAAACCGTACTTCTTACACCAGTCACCATAGGATGACTTAGCACCTTTATAAAGTTTAGCTCTACTGTTTTGAAATACAAAACGGATATCCAGATCAGGATGCTGCTTCTGGATTTCACGGTGTTTACGTCTGTCGTTTGCTACGAATCGGCCCTTGGTTTCTATGATGATACCATTGCCTAAAACGAAGTCAGGTGTATACGTTCTGACTTTTAAGTCAACCCACTTAATCTTTTCTTTTTCGTAAGTGAACTCAATTTTTTTAGAACGTAACTCACTGGCAACTTCATCCTCAAAACCAGAACGATAACCTGCCTTGATTGCTGCTGCACTAAACTTCTTTCTGTTCATTGTAGGTAAGATCCTCTGGTACGTTTGGTTTCTTAACCACATCTACCAAGAGTACGTCACCATTACCATAAACAAATCGTCTGGCCTCAGGCCAACACTTCTTGCTGAACTCACAGAATCCACAAGAAGGATGTAGCTTTGTGTTGGGGCTAGTCTTAGACTGAGGTACAGGCTCAAAGCCTCTGTCAGGTATCTCACCTGCTACCATAGCTTTGACTTGCTCTACCTCTTTCTCCTTCTGTTCTAACTCAGGAGTGAAGTCGTAGACATCAAGACAAAGTGAGCCATTGACTTTATCAACAACAAGGAAAGCTCCATGTGTTTTGTTAGTTACCAGTGGGTCATCCTTAGCTGCATACACGTAAGAACTAAGCTGACTGATGTACCCAAAGGGGTCATCCTCTCTGAGGTTACCTTCAGCAAATTTCTTGAACGAGTATGGTGATGCAGATTTGACATCCACTGTCATGCCATCAATGACTGCATCTCTGTGTCCAGCTAAGTCATTGATCCTCATACGATCCTGCTGTCCTGTTACAGTGTGGCCCGATGCTTGAACGATAGCCAAGACTAACTCTTCAATCATATCACCGTAAAAGAACTTCAGCAAATCCGATGGAGCAAGAGGCTTTGCAGTAGCAGGTTCGTTTATCTTGTACCAAAGTTTACGAGAGCAAGGGCTACCAATAGAAGAGAACGACAGATAACCTCTTGGTTTCTGTGGTGCTTTGAATCTTGATGAAGCTGCCTTAGCAATACGATCACCCATCTTAAGGCTAATCAAGTGATCCCATCCGTTGAGTCCAAGGATGGTGTCTTCCATATCTTTGATGAGTGTGTCTATCTTTGGCATGTCTTTTCCTTTTTAAATGAACCCCCACCCCGAAGGGTGAGGGCAAGCTTCTAGGGGAAGGAACAGGAAAACCTAGAAGGGGATGGAGTCCTGAGGTTCTTGGGAGGAGGTGGAAGACGTAGAACCACCAGAACTCGATTGGTCTGTGAACATTGAACGTGGTTGGGAGGATCCACCTTCTGATTCATAGACCACATGCTCTAGGACTTGAAGCCCTAATAG
>Ga0213864_10000726_pt1 | contig 15019 bp, 11 predicted proteins | sample PICome_5_FD_160078 | JGI IMG/M metagenome (GOLD analysis project Ga0213864, IMG submission 160078) | Coastal seawater microbial communities near Pivers Island, North Carolina, United States - PICO247 | ecosystem: Environmental > Aquatic > Marine > Coastal | place: USA: North Carolina... | reverse complement strand
TCTGGAGCAATTAATGCAGCATTACTCACTATTTCAATATTATCACAAAATGATAAAGACATTGCACACGCACTGACTTTGTATAGAGAAAAACAAACGGAATCCGTAAAAACTTCACCTAAATGACAAATAACGTCAAAACAATTGGTATTTTTGGAGGGGGTCAATTGGGACAAATGCTCTCACAAGCAGCTGCTTCACTTGGTTTCAAGACATGTATCTATAGCCCAGACGAAAACTCTCCAGCATTTATGAACTCAGATTATCAGATTCTAGCTGAATATGATGACATATCCAAATTAGATGAATTCGTAAACAAAATCGACTTTGCCACAATAGAATTCGAAAATATCCCAATAGACACTATTCAGTTTATCTCGAATAAAATTAAGGTTTATCCACCAATCAATGCAATCGAGATTAGCCAGGATCGTATAAAAGAAAAAAACTTCTGTAAGAAGCTTGGTATTAAAACAAATCAATTTCAAAATATTGAGTCAATAAAAGACCTTGATTCATGGGATTTTTCAAAAAAAAGTGTCCTTAAAACAAGAATGCTTGGTTATGATGGTAAAGGACAAACACTAATCAATTCATATCAAGAAGCCGTAGATGCATTTAATGCTATGGGCCAATTTCCATGCATAATTGAAGAATTTGTATATTTTTCAAAAGAAATTTCTACAATTACTGCAAGGGATAAATTTGGGTCAATATTTACTTTTCCACCCTCCGAAAATGTTCATAAAAATCATATCTTAGATGTAACAGAAGCTCCTGCGAATATTTCAAATGAATTAGAAATAAAGCTATACCAAACATCTGCCAATATTCTAGAAAAGTTAAACTATATTGGAATATTATCGATTGAATTCTTCATGGAAAAGGACAGCGAGGAAATACTTGTTAATGAAATCGCTCCTAGAGTTCATAACTCAGGTCATTGGACCCTTGATGGGTCAAACATATCTCAATTCGAACAACACATAAGAGCAGTTACTGGGATGAGAATTGTTGAACCAGAACTTCTATTCAAGACAAGAATGCTGAATCTAATTGGTGAAGACGTACATAAATGGGATACAACTGATAGTAATGATATACAAAAAATATATATTTATGGGAAAAATGAAGTAAAAAAAGGAAGAAAGATGGGTCATGTAAACTTTATTTATAATGAACAAACTAAAAAATAACCTGGCATTATATGTATTTATGTTTACAAAGATCTCTAATGATAATATAAGTATGAAAAACTCTTGAGTCATATAAATGGGAGAATAAATTGCAAGTAACTGTAAGAGATAATAACGTTGATCAAGCTCTAAAAGCACTTAAAAAAAAGATGCAAAGGGAAGGTATTTTCAGAGAAATGAAGCTCAGAAATCATTATGAAAAACCATCTGTAAAAAAAGCCCGTGAAAAGGCTGAAGCCATCCGACGCGGTAGAAAATTAGCCAGAAAAAAACTAATGCGTGACGGTTCAGGAATATTTTAAACAGATATTAATACACCCATAATAAAATATACAGACTAAATAAACAGGTACCATATGGAACTGATTAGAAGAACTGTATCCATTAATAAAAAGAATATCTTCTCAATATATTTAATAGTGTTAGCACTTTCTGGTTGCGCCACCACTGATTTTGTATCAGTTCCTGATACACAACCAACTAATATAATTTTAAAAAAAGAAACTAGTGATAATAATATATTATCAATAAGAACTGCATTACATGAAGATAGAAATTCTATCGATTTATATTTAAAACTTGCAACTGAGCTTGTAAAAAATCAAAATTATTCAGAAGCTATTAAAAATCTAGATACAGCTTTAATTGAAAATCCAGACTCATTCCTTGCACTAAATTTACGTGGTGAAATACATTATTTATTGGGTGATTTTGATAATGCTATCTCTGATTTTAAGAGATCATTGCAATTAAATCCATCATATTCAAAGGCTCATTATAATATGGCTAGATACCATAATTTTCTTGGTGATACTAAGTTGGCAGTTTTTGAGTTAAATGAGGCAATTAAATATAACGATAAAAATTTTTACGCCTATGAAATGAGGGGAAAATTACTACAAAAATATAGAATGCATACTGAAGCAATTCAGGATTTTGATCACTCAATATCTCTTAGACCAAAAAATATTTCTTCACTTTACTACAGGGCATTATCTTATTATGAAATTGGGAGAATTGAGAGTGCACTCGATGATTTGAACCAAGTCTTAGATAATAATCCTTACCTAATCGACGCACTTTTTATTAGGGCAGATATATTTAGAAGTTTAGGAAAAGTGGATAGTGCAATAAAAGACTATGAGATTATCCTTGAGAAGGAAAAGAATAATACAAGAGCAAAAAAAGAATTAATTGTTACAAAAAGAATTAAAATGCTTTAACTATATCTTCTACCATTTTTTTCGCATCTCCAAAAAGCATCATAGTGTTGTCTCTGAAAAAGAGTTCATTTTCAACACCAGCATAACCCGATGCCAGAGATCTTTTGAGGAATAATATAGTTCCAGATCTTTCAACGTCTAGAATAGGCATACCATAAATAGGACTGTTTTTATCACTCTTTGCTGCAGGATTTGTAACATCATTTGCACCAATTACAAATGTTACATCAGTTTGACTAAATTGAGAGTTAATATCCTCAAGTTCAAAAACTTCATCATACGGTACTTGCGCTTCAGCAAGAAGTACATTCATGTGACCAGGCATTCTTCCTGCAACTGGGTGGATTGCATAAGACACCTTAACACCAGACTCTTTTAAAATATCAACCATCTCTCTTAAAGCATGCTGTGCCTGTGCAACAGCCATCCCATAACCTGGAACGATAATAACCGATCCAGCATTTTTCATAATGAACGCTGCATCATCAGCTGATCCTTGTTTTACCGGACGGTTTTCTGCTACAGCACCACCTGAAATATTAGTTTCTCCTCCAAAACCACCTAAGATGACATTAAAAAATGATCTATTCATACCCTTACACATTATATAGGATAATATGGCACCAGATGAACCAACCAAAGCACCTGTAATAATGAGTGCGATGTTCCCAAGAGTAAAACCAATACCTGCAGCAGCCCAACCAGAGTAAGAGTTCAACATAGATACTACGACAGGCATGTCAGCTCCACCAATCGGGATAATAATTAAAAATCCGATTAATAGTGACAGAATAACAATTGTCCAATATATGGTATGTGATTCAGTCATTGTAAAAACAACAAGGAGAGATAAAATAGCTATTGCTATAAGTAAATTCAGAAGATGTTGCTTTGGAAAAACTATAGGGGCTCCTGACATTAATCCTTGTAATTTCAAGAAAGCAATTATAGATCCTGAAAATGTAATGGCACCAATAATGACACCAAGCCCCATTTCTATGAGACTTGCTAGGTGGATGTTCCCAACAGAACCAATACCCATTGATGAAGGCACATAAAGTGCAGCAGAAGCTACAAGGACTGCGGCTAATCCAACGAGAGAGTGAAATGCAGCAACTAGTTGAGGCATTGCAGTCATTGCAATTTTTTTTGCGATAATTAACCCTATTGAACCACCAATTGTTACCCCTCCTATTAATAATAGGATGTCTAGTGTTGATGATGGAGGTGTTATGAAAAGAGTGGTAGCGGATGCAATAATCATTCCAATTATTCCAAAATAATTACCCATCCTCGCAGATTCCGGATTTGATAATCCTCTTAACGCTAGAATAAAAAAGATTCCAGAAATTAAATACAAAAATGATATTAGATTAGCAGACACTTATTTTACCTTCTTTTTGTACATTGATAACATTCTATATGTCACAAAGAAACCACCAAAGATATTTATCGAGGCCAAAATTAATGCGAAAAACCCGAGGCCTTTTGCTATATAAAAGTTAGATAAATTTGTTTGACCATCAATAAATTCTGTCCCTATCGCTAACAGCGCTCCAACGATTATAACTGAAGATATTGCGTTAGTTACTGACATAAGGGGAGTATGTAACGCAGGTGTAACACTCCAAATCACATAATAACCAATAAAAATAGCCAATATAAAAATAGCAAACTTATACATTAGTGGATCTACAGCACCCATAAGCCCAACTGTTTGGGCTATATCAATAGCTTCACCAACTATATTTTGTTCAGCAGCCATTTTAATCTCCTTTATTGGTACATTGGATGAACTAATTGACCATTTCTTGCTATAAGAATTCCTTTAATTATTTCATCTTCATAATTTATAGCTAATTGAAGATTTTCGTAATCAACAATCTCATCCAAAAATTTTAATATATTTTGAGCATATAAATTTGATGCATCTGTAGGCAGTAAACGTGCAAAATTTTCATATCCTAAAATTGTAATTCCATTGTTTATTGTTTTCTTACCTGGCTGAGAGAGTTCCACATTACCCCCTCTTTCAGTCGCAAGATCTGCGATAACTGAACCTTCTTTCATAGTTTCTAACATTTTTTTTGTGACAAGTATTGGAGCTTTACGTCCAGGTATCAATGCAGTTGTTATCACTATATCTTGATTCTTAATATGTTCAGAAATTAGCTGGCTTTGTTTCTCTTGGTACTCTTTAGACATTTCTTTTGCATAGCCAGCAGATGTTTCAGCAGCTTTAAATTCATCATCCTCAACAGCAATAAACTTAGCACCAAGTGATTCAACTTGTTCTTTTGTTGCTGGCCTCACATCAGTCGCAGTAACGATACCCCCTAATCTGCGCGCAGTCGCAATTGCTTGAAGTCCTGCAACGCCAACCCCCATTATAAAAATTTTTGCAGGAGCAATAGTTCCAGCTGCAGTCATCATCATAGGAATTGCTTTTTTATATTCTGATGTAGCGTCAATTACAGCTTTATAACCGGCTAAATTTGATTGAGATGATAAAACATCCATTGATTGAGCCCTCGTAATTCTAGGCATCAGTTCCATTGAAAAAAACTGATGTCCATATTTTACGAAACCTTCAAGATCTTTAGAGACGTAGGGATCCATTTGCCCAATAATGATGGCACTTTTATTCAACTTTTGAAGAATTTTTTCATCAGGTCTCTTTACTGTCACTAAAATATCTGAATTTAATACGGACTCGTTAATTGTTCGTGTTATCTTTGCACCGACTTCTTCGTATTGTTTATCTGAATAGTTTGATTTATCACCACTTCCAGACTCAATAATTATAGTTACACCCTTTGCTACCAACTTCTTGACAACATCTGGTGATAGAGCAACTCTAGTTTCTGATTTATCTATTTCTGTAAGTACTGAAATCTGCATTATTTATTGTAAAATCCTAATACACAAATGCAGCCAGGAAAATAAGGATTAATATAACAAATACTGTTGTGTATTTTGTGAATTTTATAAATCCATTATAAGTTTTATTATGTTCCTCGTAATCCATCTTGTAGTTATATCTCTCTATTATTAACTTATGTTTGTTACACTTTAACTTATGATATTAAATAGATATACAAGATATGTATATTTTTCAAGTTTAAATGATCCTCAGTGACCATAATCAACACCTGTTTTCTCAAAAATTTCAGTTTGTTTAGCTAAAAGATTGCCAGCATTAAAACCACTAATTGCTTCTTCAAACAAATCATGAAGATTTAAATTTGCACTTAAATGAAGAAATACAGAACCTAAACCAATAGCCGCCCTATCCATAAAAACAAATTCTCTAGGAATTTCTACGGGTCCAATTTTTTTTAGTAATTGATAAACATTAAAAGCTTCTTTTCTACCATACATCTCGGGTTTTATGCCATCTGCCACAGTTCTACTTCTATTATCTAAAATTGGTCCATAAATAAAATTAGCCCAAATATTGAGGGTCTCAATCAGCTCTTTGTTAAGATTTTTGAAACCCCACAATTCATATGAACTGATTATGAGTTCACTATTATTGTGTTTGAGTCCGTTGTATAGATTAATAACCCCCTCTACAAAAGGAGGACGAAATCTTCTCACACAGCCGAAGTCAAGAAGATTAATACCACTTACTTCGTTTTTTATTTCACACACAGAGTAATTACCTAAATGTGGATCTCCATGAATTACACCAAATTGCCCAAATGGAACCCACCAGGCACGAAATAAGCATTCTGCAATCCTATTCCTTATTTCTTGAGAAGAATGCTTGTAATTCATCAAAGGCTTGCCATTCAAAAAGGACATTACTAACAACTTATCGGTTGATAAATTTTCAAATAAATCCGGAATATTGATATCATTATGATCTTTTAAAATTCTAGAAAAGAGTTTTAAATGGCTAGCCTCTCTTTTGTAATCGAGCTCTTCTCTCAGTCTCTCAGCAATTTCTTCTCTAATTTTATCTGTACCAATAGCTGGATCTAAGTTCTTATTTATTTTAAATATCAGATCGAGTTGTTTTAAATCTGCTTCAACTGCAGATATCATATTTGGATACTGGAGTTTACAAACAACATCATTTTCATCTTTGGTTTTTGCTTTATGCACTTGCCCTAGAGAAGCTGCTGCAAAGGGATTGTATTCAAAATTAATAAAATTATCAGCCCAATCTAATCCAAGTTCAGTATTCATTCTTCTTCTGACAAACCCCTTACCCATCGGTGGTGCCATATTTTGAAGTTGAGATAATTCTTCCGTATATTCTGGCGGCAGAGCGCCAGGTATGGTTGATAAAAGTTGAGCAATTTTCATCAATGGGCCTTTTAAAGAACCTAATGCTGTCTTTAAAGCAACTGCGTTTTTTCCGGATTTATTGTCTGAAATAATGCTATTTACTAGAAACTTTGTTGTAAATTTTCCAACTTCTTTTCCTACATTCGTATAACGGGATAGTCTTTTTGAATAGTTATTAGTCTCATTATAATTATTTTGCATTAATTCATCTCTTCAAGTTCATCAATCATACCTGAAATGAGAGAAATCCCTGTATTCCAAAATTCAGGATTTGTGGCATCTAAGTTAAATGGAGCTAATAGATCAGAATGATGTTTGGAACCACCAGATGACAATAGATTTATATATTTAGTTACAAAATCTGATTTATCATTTTCATAAACTGCATAGAGTGAATTTACAAGACAATCGCCGAAAGCGTATGCGTATACATAAAATGGACTATGTATAAAATGTGGAATATATGACCATAGGAATTTGTGATTTTCATGCAATCTTATTGCTGGCCCTAAGCTCTTTGATTGAGTATCTATCCAAATCGAATTTAAATCTTCTGTTGTTAACTCACCCTGTTTACGGGTTTTGTGTACTATCTGCTCGAATTTATAGAAAGATATCTGTCTTACAACGGTATTTATCATATCCTCAATTTTAGATGCTAATAAAACTTTTTTATCAAAATCATTGCTAATATTACTCATGAGCTTTTTATACGTTAGCATTTCTCCAAAAACACTTGCTGTTTCTGCCAGAGTTAGGGGCGTATCCGACAATAGTGGACCTAGATTTGATGACAGTACTTGATGCACCCCATGCCCCAATTCATGTGCAAGGGTCATAACATCTCTCGGTTTTCCTTGATAATTCATTAATATATATGGGTGGGTGTCTGTTGTTACAGGATGAGCAAAAGCACCAGTAACTTTTCCATCAGAAATTCTCGCATCAATCCAATTTTTATCGAAAAAATCTTTTACTATATTTGCGATATCTGGCGAAAATTCTTCATATGCTCCAATTACAATGTCCTTTGCATCATTCCAATTGATTTCTTCTACGTTTGAGTCTGGCAATGGAGCATTTCTATCCCAGCTCTCCAGAAATTCCTTTCCTAAAATCTTTGATTTTAATTTATAATACCTATGGCTTGTTCCTTCATAGCTATTTTCTACTGCGTTTACTAATGCATTAACAACATTTTCTTCAATATTATTTGCAAGATGCCTTGATTGTTCAGAATAGTGATACTTTCTCCATTTATCAGAAATAGACTTATCCTGACAAATTGTATTCATAATGTGTGTAAAAAGCGATGCATTCTCTTCCAGTTTTTTTGTTACAGCTAAAAAAGCGGTTTTTCTATCCTCTTCTAGCGAGGAAAGTAGTTTATTTAATGCTTCCTCAAGGCTTTTTTCTTCGCCATTTAAATTAACCTTCATATTTGAAATTGTTTGATCAAATAACCTATTCCAGGCAGAAAATGAAGTGATACTTTTTTCTTGAAATATCTGTTCTATTTCATCCGTTAATTGATGTGGTTTGTATTTTCTTACATTATCTAACCATGTTTTGTAAGGAATGAGTAATTCTGTCTTTTGTAAATCCTTGTATGTTTGATCTGATATTTTATTCAGTTCTAATTCATAAAAAATTATTTTATTCGTAATATCTGTGATCCTTGCTTGAGTATCACCATAAAATTTTGTTCTAAGTGCGTCATTAGTTGCAGTTACATGATGCAATGTTGCAAATGCTGATAATTTACCAATTAAGTTAATTATTTTTTCATATGCAGTTATTGATTTTTTTATTTTTTCAGAAGCCAAATCTATATTATTTATATCAACTATAATTTTGTCTTTATATTCTTTTTCAAATTCTTCAATCAAGCTTTTTAATAATTCAAAATCTTTTTCAAAAGCAGTGCTGTTTGGCTTATCATATAAATCAGATAAATCCCATTTAGGTAATTTAGAGGTGTTTTCTAGCATATTTTTTTCCTATTGATGTAACGTAGCTATTGTCAATTTTGATTAGAATTAAAATTTATTTTTGATATTTCTCTTTCCATTCGGCATAAGTCATTCCATAGATAAGTTCTCTAGATTCTTCATAATCTATTGATCTGCCCTGTTTTTTAGCTTCCTCGGTATACCATTTCGCAAGACAATTCCTACAAAAGCCAGCTAAATTCATTAGGTCTATATTTTGTAAATCCGTATTTGCCCTCAAGTGTGCCACTAAACGATCAAATACCTGTGATTTTATCTGATGTTCACTTTCCATTTATATCTCCATTAAAATGTTTTGGTTCCAAATTTCTGAATAGTATTAATTTGACTACTAAATTCATTTAAAATCTCTTTAATTATACCTGCAAGGTATTTTGCAATGTTTTTTTGTCCATCATTACTAGCAATCAAATCATTCCTTACTTCAATAAGAACATGAGGTATTCCTCTAGATGTACCATGTGTATGTAATGTATCCCCTTTAAGATAACCTTTATAAGGCTCATTATCACCTATCACATATTTATTATCCCTTCTCAAAATAGATAACATTGGGGTTGATATTCTATCGTCAGTATCCCAGAGTACAGATATTTCCCAAGGTCTAGTGTCACTCCTAAAATTACGTGTAAAGGAATGGATGGATATTAATATTGGCACTTCATTTTTGCTTATCAGATTGTTAATCATGCTCGTTATTTGATTATGATAGGGTTTGTAAAAACTTTCTATTCTTTGTTCGATCTGATTGGAAGTTAGACCAATATTACCTGGGATTATAAATTGGTCAGCAAATTTCATAATTAGGGTTGGATCATCTTCACCTCTGTTTGGATCAATCAATAATCTTGAGAAGTGTGATAATAAGGAATTGGATCTTATTATTTCAGAAATTTTAGCTGTTAAATTTGCAGCACCAATATCATATGATATGTGTTCGTTTATAAGTTTTTCTGAAATCCCCAAATCTTTGTATTCTGATGGTATATATTGAGATGCATGATCACAAAGCAATATTATGTTTGAATTTTCAACTTTGTTTAAGGTGTATGGCTTATAAGTTGATTTCAGATCATTTATCATTGATAAATGTTATCAACCTTGTCTTGCTTTGAAACGCTTATTGACTTTATTAATAACATATAGACGACCTTTTCGACGAACTACTCTATTCGCGCGGTGTCTATTTTTAAGTGATTTGAGTGAGTTCTTTACTTTCATTTTTCTATCCTAGTTACTAATATTTCCCAATTAAAGGAAAGTCAAGAGATGTTTTTATCAATTATCTTGGTAATTTTGTACTTCCCATTAGAAATTTATCAACGGAGTGTGCGGCTTGCCTGCCCTCTCTTATAGCCCAAACAACAAGTGATTGTCCTCTCCTCATATCACCAGCAACAAAGACCTTTTCTTTATTTGTTTGATAATCAAAATCATTAGCATTAACATTGCCTCTATCATTCAATTCAACACCACTATTTTTGACCAAACCTTCGTGAACAGGATGAATAAAACCCATTGCTAATAAAACAAGGTCTGCTTTAATTTCAAAATCTGAATTGGCAATTTTTTTCATTGAATTATCTACTCTTATGCAATTCAGCGCTGTGAGCCTGCCATCCACTCCAGTAAAACTATCAGTCATTACTGAAAAATCTCTCAAAGCACCTTCCGCTTGGCTAGAAGAAGTCCTCATTTTTAATGGCCAATTAGGCCATGTTAATGCCTTATTCTCTTTTTCTGGAGGTTCTGGCATTATCTCTAGTTGAGTAACCGATAAAGCACCTTGTCTGAAAGAAGTTCCAATACAATCAGATCCTGTATCGCCACCGCCAATCACAACAACATGTTTCCCATTTGCGCTGATTGTTTTCTCGTTATCATTAATTTCTAGTGAGTTTGCTCTGTTCTGCATGGGCAAAAAATCCATTGCAAAATGGATACCATCTAAGTCCCGACCTTGAATAGGAAGATCCCGAGGTTTTTCTGATCCACCGGTAAGTATAACTGCATCATATTTTTGAATGATTTCATTTATATCAGAGTCCTTTCCAATATTTTGATTAAAATGAAAAGTTACACCTTCCAATTCCATCTGTTCAATTCTTCTATCTATGTGATGTTTTTCCATTTTGAAATCTGGGATACCATATCGTAATAGACCACCTGCTTTTGAATTTTTTTCATATAAATTCACATCATGCCCCTGCCTTGCTAGTTGTTGCGCTGCTGCCAACCCAGCCGGACCAGCACCAATTATAGCAACTTTTTTTCCAGTTTTTGTTTGAGGTATTTGTGGATTTATCCATCCCATCTCCCATGCTTTATCTACAATCGCGCACTCAATCGTCTTAATTGTAACTGGTTCATCAGTAATATTTAGTGTGCACGAAGCTTCACATGGAGCAGGACAAATTCTTCCAGTGAATTCAGGAAAATTATTTGTGGAATGCAGGTTATCTATTGCAGATTTCCAATCTCCATTATATACAAGATCATTCCAATCGGGTATCTGGTTATTTACTGGACATCCATTATGACAAAATGGTATTCCACAATCCATACATCTGGATGCTTGATTTTGTGTTTCAGCATCACCCAAAGGTATAACAAATTCCTGAAAATTCCTTACCCTATCAGCAGCAGGTTTGTACTTCCGATCCCTTCTATCAACTTCTAAAAATCCCGTAACTTTTCCCATAAAATTTCCTTCTTGAATTATTTTACTGTCTCGAGTGTTTTACCTTCTAATTCAAGCAATGCTCGTCTGTAATCAACAGGCATAACTTTAACAAATTTTGGCAGATATTCTTCCCAATTATCTAGAATTTGTTTAGCTTTTTCTGAATTTGTATAATTGAAGTGATTTGATACTAGCTTATATATTCTTTCATCATCGAACTTTGTCATAGATTTTAGTATATCAACTTTACCTTTTGTTTCAAGATCACCACCATGATGATGAAGCCTTTCCAATAAATCATCTTCGGAAGCTATAGGCTCTAGCTCTACCATCGATAAATTACATCTCTTGTTAAATTCACCGTCTTCATCAAGAACATAAGAAACACCGCCTGACATCCCTGCAGCAAAATTTCTTCCTGTCTTACCAAGAACTACAACACATCCTCCGGTCATGTATTCACATCCATGATCTCCCGTGCCTTCAATAACTGCAATTGCGCCTGAATTTCTCACGGCAAAACGTTCCCCTGCTATACCTCGGAAATAGCACTCTCCGCTAATTGCACCATAGAGTACTGTGTTCCCTACAATCATACTTTTATTAGGATTTATCTTAGATTTAGAATTTGGATAAATAACTAATTTACCTCCTGATAGTCCTTTACCAACGTAGTCATTTGCTTCTCCGACAAGTTCCATAGTCACACCATGTGAGACAAAAGCACCAAAACTTTGACCTGATGTCCCAGTGAATTTTATATGAATTGTATCCTCAGGCAGTCCCTTATGGCCATATTTTTTTGCTATCTGATTTGACAGCATTGCACCAGTAGTTCTATCAACATTTGTTATTATTTTTTCTATAAATATTGGCTCTTGTTTATCTAATGCATTTTTAGATTCTTTTATGAGATCAACATCAAGCACTGAGCTAAGGTTATGGTCTTGAACTTCACAATTATATAATTTCTCATTTACTTCGGTCTCTGGCTTATAGAGTATCTTTGAGAGGTCAATTCCTTTTGCTTTCCACTGTGAAATTACATCTTTTTTGTCTAGCATCTGACTTTGACCAATCATCTCATTAAAGGTTTTGAATCCCATTTCTGCCATATACTTCCTAACTTCTTCTGCCACAAAAAAGAAATAATTTACTACATGCTCTGGAGCTCCCGTGAACCTCTTTCTAAGCTCTGGATCTTGAGTTGCAATTCCTACAGGACAAGTGTTTAGATGGCACTTTCGCATCATTATGCATCCCGAAGCAATTAGTGGAGCGGTAGAGAAACCAAACTCGTCTGCGCCGAGTAAAGCCCCGATTATAACATCCCTACCTGTCCTTAAACCTCCATCAACCTGAACTGATATTCTATTTCGTAATTTATTGAGGACTAACGTTTGGTGAGTTTCACTAATCCCGATTTCCCATGGAGATCCCGCATGTTTAATAGAAGTTAATGGACTCGCACCAGTACCCCCTTCGTAACCAGAAATTGTTACATGATCAGATTTCGCTTTTGCTACCCCAGCTGCTACAGTTCCAACACCAACTTCAGATACGAGTTTTACACTGATTTGTGCCTCTTGATTTGCATTTTTAAGGTCATATATTAACTGAGCTAAGTCTTCTATTGAATAGATATCGTGATGGGGTGGAGGTGAAATAAGACCCACTCCAGGAGTTGAATACCTAACTTTAGCTATAACTGCATCAACTTTATGACCTGGAAGTTGTCCCCCTTCACCAGGTTTTGCTCCTTGTGCCATTTTGATTTGGATCATGTCAGAATTTGTTAAATATTCAGCAGTAACACCAAATCTTCCTGATGCCACTTGCTTGATTGCAGATCTCATCGAGTCCCCATTAGACATAGGTATAAATCTATCAACCTCTTCTCCGCCCTCACCAGTATTTGATTTTCCACCAATTCTATTCATAGCAATAGCCAAATTAGTGTGGGCCTCTCTACTTATTGAACCGAAGGACATAGCGCCTGTAGCAAACCTTTTTACAATTTCTTTAGCAGGTTCGACCTCGTCTATAGTTAAGGACTTACGATTGTCTTCTTCAGCTTTTTTAATTTTCATTAAGCCACGGATCGTTAGCAATCTTTTATCTTGTTCATTTATTTCATTAGCATAACGATTGTATTCATCCTGAGCGTTACCTCTAACCGCATGTTGTAATGCGCTAACAGTATTATAATTCCAGGCGTGATCCTCGCCGCGGTTCCTTTGGGCATATTCCCCCCCAATATCTAGAGTAATTTTTAAGATATCAGGGCTGTTATATGCACTTTCATGCCTGGCTACACTCTCTTTAGCTATATCATCTATACTCACACCACCAATCTTTGAGTGAGTACCTGTAAAATATTTGTCAATAACGGACTGATCTAACCCAACAGCATCAAATATCTGCGCACCACAGTATGATTGATAAGTTGATATACCCATCTTTGACATGACTTTAAGTATACCTTTGTCAATTGCCTTAATGAATCTTTTTTGAGACTCCTCTTTTGAGATGTTTTCATCAAGCGAAGTTCTGATTTGTTCAATTGTTTCAAATGCCAAGTATGGATTGATTGCTTCCGCCCCATAACCTGCCAATGTACAAAAATGGTGAACTTCCCTTGCTTCCCCTGTTTCAACGACGATGCCCACGGAAGTCCTCAAGCCTTTTTTTATTAGGTAGTGATGAACTGCAGAAGTGGCTAGAAGAGATGGTATTGGTACCCTATTATCAGATGTATATCTGTCTGATAAGATAATTATGTTATTACCGTCTTTAACTTTTGCCTCTGCTTTTTCACATAATTTCAATAGAACATCTTCTAGATCAACTCCAGATGGATCATTAGCAAAAGTTATATCTAAAGTTCTTGCCCTGAAATAATTTTCGGAAAGTTCGCTTACGTAGCGAATTTTTTCGAGGTCCTCATTTGTTAAAATTGGTTGTCTTACTTCAAGTCGTTTAAGTGTTGAATTTTTATGAGGGTCAAGCAGGTTCGGTCTTGGACCAATAAATGAGACGAGTGACATAACCAATTCTTCTCTTATCGGATCAATTGGCGGATTTGTAACTTGGGCAAATAATTGTTTAAAATAAGTAAAAAGTGATTTCGATTTATCAGAGAGAGATGATATTGGCGTGTCATTTCCCATTGAGCCGATACCCTCTTGTCCTGTTGCAACCATCGGGGATAATAAGAATTTAAGATCTTCCTGAGTATAGCCAAAAGTCTTTTGCAAACTCAATAGGTCTTTATTTACGTATTGAGTGCCTTGATTTGCAGGAGGTAAGTCTTCAAGTATAATTTGACTGTTTGAAAGCCACTCTTCATATGGGTGAGCATTAGCCATTTCTTCTTTTATTACATCATCTGCTATTATCTGTCCCTTTTCCAAATCGATTAGCAACATCTTGCCAGGTTGTAGTCTCCATTTTTCTATAATATTTTCTTCTTTTACTGGAAGTACACCCATTTCTGAAGACAATACTACTCTGTCATCGTCAGTAATAAAGTATCTAGCTGGTCTCAATCCATTTCGGTCTAAAGTAGCACCAATTTGTTTTCCATCTGTAAAAGCTATAGCGGCTGGA
>Ga0213864_10000725_pt1 | contig 15025 bp, 12 predicted proteins | sample PICome_5_FD_160078 | JGI IMG/M metagenome (GOLD analysis project Ga0213864, IMG submission 160078) | Coastal seawater microbial communities near Pivers Island, North Carolina, United States - PICO247 | ecosystem: Environmental > Aquatic > Marine > Coastal | place: USA: North Carolina... | reverse complement strand
TTAGCAAATTTTCCTTCAGTAGTTGATGGACTTATTTCTGTAACTGATCCATCTGAATTAAATAAGTAATTACCATTGTCATCTTGAGCTACAGATTGCGAAGGTCTACTAGTTAGTTCTTTTGCTGGAAATATAGGATGCTCCAAGCCAGATTCATCAACCCAAGACAACATCGTGTATTTAACGTAATCTTGCGGCATAGGTAAAGTTAAGTTTGGTGGTACATCTAATTCTTGAATTTTTTCAACTTTAGAAATATCGTATGCAAACTCTTGAATACCACGCTTAGCATGAAATATAACTTCAGATCTTTTAATTTTATTTATTACTTTTCCTTCGCCAGTATATCCATATACGAAGTTGTTTATAATATCTTCAAACTTTATATATCTATAATCGCCTAAAGATCTATCAATAAAACTAACTTGCACCACTGAACTTTCAGCAGGTAAGCTAGAGCTAAACGTTATTAATCCTGTTGCGGCATTATATGAATAGTTGCTCTGGTTAACCTCTATTCCATCGTCTTCAATAATAAAATCATCTATTACCTCTGGCAACTCTTGTACCGTTAATTGATATTCACCACTTGTAGCTTGAGCGGCCGTAGTTTCAAATCTTTGTCCAAGGCTATAATATTGTTCTGCAGTAGTTGTTCCTAATAGTCCCATGTTTTATTATTGTTGTTTTTTATTAATTGCATTAGATGATGCTATTTCTGCGACTCCAGATACTATTGATGGATCTTTTATAATTAATCCAGCATATCCTAGTATAGTCAATATAAGCTCAGATTCTAATGAAGAATGTAAAGTGAAATTAGTTGAACCTTGATTTGTTGTTTGATAAAGATCTTGCACTCTAAGTGTTAAAACTATATTATCATCACCAGTATTTGCTATAACTGTGCTTGGTATAGTAATAGTATCTCCAACTAAAAATCCTGAGCCAGCAGATGTAACTTCTACTTTTGTTATCGTAAAGTTCGGCGAAGTGCCAGTTGAAGTTAGTTTTATAACAGCACCTGTACCTGCTGCAGAATCAGTAGTTACGCCATCGCTTCCAACGGTTACTGTATATTCTTGAGCAGCCGTTATATCGGTTTGGTTACTGCTAACTATTCCTATATTTCTAGTGCCTAATATGATACCGCCTTCAACATATGGATTACTATCGTATATCTCTGTACCATAGTTAGTATCTACAGTATAACCAAATCTTGGATCTTCAGGCTTTGCTACATAAGATATTTCTAGTCCACTCAAATTTGCTGGATTAGTAACAATTGTAGAAGCAACAGAACCTGATGCGCCAGTTTCATAATAAATAGGAAATGTAGAGCTTGGAGCAGTTAGCTTTGAAGATGTTAAATAAGGTATTCTATTTTTATTTACCTTTTCTAACTGTATGCTCTTTGATTTAGATGTTATATCTAATACTTTATAAACATCAGACGGCAAGTTAGCAACTCCCGTCGTAGTATTGTAATCACTTGAAACAACGAATGCGTGATCTTTGTAGTGCACGTCAATCTGTTCGTGGATTTTTTCGGCTAAATCAGCGTAACCTTCGTTTGTTCTATTAAAATTTTCAATGTTTAAAAACTGATTATACTGATAGAATAATCCATCAAGCATTTCTAATTGAGCTTGCCTAGCCAAGTTGTTAAACTCATAAGGCGTTAAATAACCTCTCTGTTCTTTATTAAGTATAGATAGGACGGATTTATAAACTTTATTTACGTTGATAGCCATAATTTCTTTTTAATTATAGCCTAAGGGCGAGTTGCCCCGCCCTTGACTACATTTGTTATTTTAGTTTTTTCTCAACTGTTTGGTATATCTCGATACCGTCATCAGTCTTGAAGTATGCGGCAAGCGCCGAATAAGGGTTTTCATCAAATGGTACGGTCATTAATTTTCTACCGTTACTTCCCCACTTGAATGTTCTTTGATCTTCTGATAGTTTTATAATACCTGCTTCAACAGCTTTAATACCTATATTTCTAATATTAATGTTTTCGTCATTAACTAATTCTAAGAATAAAATAGGATTGTTTTGAGCAAATATTAATAAATCTCTTTTAAGCTCCTTAGAAGTCATCTTAGACACTGAATTACCATACTCTGTTCTTAGTATTGCTTCAGCTCTATCTATTTCTAAAGAGTTAGCAGCGTTCATTGCGTCTAGTCTCATTTCTAGAATATCAATGTCTTGCTCTGCAATTTTTTCTGCGTTGTATTCTTCAAACAACAAGTTTCTATCTGGGTGATATAATGATAAAAACTTCTGTAGCATTGTTTGTTCTTTTTCAACTAATAGTTTTCCGTTTCTAAATACGATGTGTCCTAATCTTTGAGGACCTTTCATTTCGTCTACGAATACTGTTTGTTGATTTCTACAATACTTTATTTCTCTTTCCATCTGTAGCTCAGGGTCGAACCAGTAAAGAGATCTTGATCTTATAATATAAACTGGTGGAATTTTGTTTCCTCTCAGTTCGTACAATCTGTCTTTGATTTGCCACACATCGGTGGTCGAATTTGTTTTTGCTTTCATGATAAAATAAAATAATAAATTAAAAAATATAAAGACGCAGGCGCCCGAAGGCGCCCGTATCTTTAAATATGATTACTTCAATAATACGAAGTTGTTAGCAGCTTGAACTACTAGACATCTTTCAGACAAGTAATGGATTTCCATTTTGTCGATGCTAGAAGATACTGCACCTCCAACTGAACCAGTAACCCAAGACTTCATCTTACGATCATCAGCTTGACCAGCTCTGTAACGTACGTGCAAGAATGGACGACGAACATTAGCTCCAACCATTTGATCATAAACTGAAGAAGTACCAGCAGGAACTAATACACCTTGAATTCCACCAACGTGTCCACGAGTAGAAGCGTCGTTTAAGTATTTCCAATCAGTCTTATAGAAATCATAAGAACCACGACGGAAACCAGTAAATCCTAAGTTCAAAGCCATATCTTCAGAGTTTTCGAATACTCCATAAGCAGTACCACCTTGAGTTCCAGCTGACAAGTTAGCCAACATTCCGTCAAAGATTAAGTTAGAAGCACGATTCAAGAAAAGCATGTTCTCTTCAATAGCACCTTGCTTATCTAATTCAGCTAATAAGTTATCGAAATCAGCTAAAGCATCAGTAGCAGAATCTACTAAGTTAGTAGCTACGATACCGCGATTCTCAATAGCAGAGAATAAACCTTCAGTACCTTCAACTCCAACTAAAGAAGCAGCGTCAGCTTTCTCAGCTTCAACCATAGACATCTCTAAGTAGTCGTTGAAACGAGTACGAGTGTCACCAGCAGCTTTTAAGTACCACAAGTAACCACCTTGTCCAGACTCACCAGCTACTTCGATCCATCCGATTTGAGCAGTATCAGAACCGTTAACCTCAAAGTGATCTTTGATGATCATTGGACGATTAGTGAAAGTCTTGAAGCTAGGCTCGATAGACTCAGTCATAGTGTCAGTTCCTTTTCCGAACTCAGAACCATAAACGAAGAACTTAATAGTCTGAGAAGAAGCAGCAGTGATTCCAGATAAATCATCTACGTTTTCAGCAGCGTAAGGCTTAATAGTTAAAGTACTAGTAGAAGCTTCAACACCAGCAGTAACTAATGCTTTGAATACTACTCCTTCAACTTCAGCTACAACAGTAGCACCTTTGCGCACAGCGTGAGCTTCAGCAGATCCAGTGTCAACGTTTAAAACAGAAGTGATAACACCATCAGCTGTAGAAACAGTTGCAGTATAAGCTAAGTGCAAACGGCCTTGCTCAGACCAAATAACTTGATCAGATTGCATAGGCATTTCTGCGCTTAACATTGCTAAGAAACCAGAAATAGTTCTGTTTCCGTAACGATCTACCTCTTCAGCATAAAGCTCAGGTAGATATTGCTGCGCCCAACCATTGTTTTGAATATCTAAATAGTTAGACGCTAGGGTCATTTTTGAATAAGCAGGACTTACTATACCAGCGGCAGCAGGTCCTGAAAAAGTTGCGGTTGCCATAATTTTTTGTTTTTAGTTTTAATAGTTTTTTAATCTTAATTTTGTGCTTGAACTATTTTCACCACTAATAACTCTAACTTTAGTTCCACCAGCTTGAACAAATCCGTCGTTAGTCTTTCTATTATCGACATTAATGTTTTTAGCCTGCGCTGTCATTTCTTTTATCGCATCGGCTTTGCCTTGCTCATAGAAATGACTTGCTAGAGCGTCTGGGTTTCTTGCAGCAAATAAAGACTTGTGATAGCCTTTAGCATCACTGAGTAAATTGTTCTTATCAACATATTTACTAAAAGCGTTTAATACATTGCTTTGGGCTTCTTTAGTCTCAGCAACATCTTTTACATTGTAACGAAATTTTTTGTCACCAACTTTAAAATCAAAACCTTTGAAATCTTGGTTAAACACTTTGTTCGTCTCGGTATTATAATGTGCTTGCTGTTTGGCAGTTAGTTCTTCTACCTGTTTTTGCTCTTCGCTATACCTATTAAAGAATTCGATAGCTTGTTGTTGGTCTTTAGTCAACTTAGAACCTAACTTAAGTTCCTGGTAATACTTAGACTTCATGCCTTCTAAATGGCTTTTAGCATTTGCGATTTCTTCTTTGTATGCGAGTTGCTTTCTTCTTATATCCCTCTCGTCATCCATGTCTTCATCGTATTGAAATTTGTCTTCAATAATAAAATCGATTTCGTCACGGGTTAAGTGAGGCTTAGTCGACTTGTAGTACTCTGCTAGTAAAGCCTTATCGTCTACTCCACTGTAATCAGCATTTAATCTAGCGTAATCTTCAATAGTCCCACCAGTCTCATCCATAAAGTTAATTAACTTTTGAATTCCTTCTGGTACGTTTGATTGTGGTTGGCTAGATGTTTCAATAACCTCTTCACGTTGAGGTTCTTCGATAGTTTGCTCTACTTGAACTTCGGTCTCAGGCTCGTCAATAACTTCTTCAACGACAGGAACATCCTGTTCTTCTGGTTGTTCTTGAACTGCTTCAACTTCTGGCTCTGGTTGTACTGCCTTAGTCGGCTCTTCGCTTGCCATAGATAGATCTACTCTATAAGTACCATCCTCTAGGATCTGCGTTGTTTTTGGTTGTTCTTCTTGAACTTCGTTTGTTGATTCTTGATTATCAACAACTTGTTCTTCCATGTTTTCTTCCATAATAAAATACTATAAAAATGATTGTTTAAAAAATTATCTTGGTTCAAATTGCTCCAAGTCAAATCCACCTAAGTTGTCAAATCCTGCTGATTCAAACCTTTTTGGCGGTAAATTGTTTTTTCTTTGCTCTATTAATTCAGACTGTTGCGATGCTTGAATTTTTGTTCTTTCATCTTTACGGTCTTCTTTATATTTCTCTTTATCATTAATCACTCGACTTTCCACATCTTTAAGTTGCATGTTAAGTTCGAATTCTTTTTGCATTAGTTCAAATTTAATAGCAGCTTGCCTTTCCATCTTCATTATTTCGAACTGAGCTTTTGCTTCTTCTATTTGAACTTCAGTAGATGCTAATGCTTGTTGCTTTTGTACTTCTGCCTCTGCTGCAGCTGTTGCAGATTGCTGATTAGCTTGAGCTTGCATTTGGATATTTCTTTCTTTCAACGCTTGATCTAGTCCTAACTTCTTGATCTTTCGCACTTTAAGGACTTGATTAGCTAGCTTAGTATTTCTAACTTCTCTAATATCAATAGCATCTTCAAGATTTATTGCTTGCTGCTGCAGTGCCATTTGTATATTATTCTCTAATCTAGTTCTATCTTCTTCATCTGGTTCTATCTCTAAGAATATACCAAAATCATGCAAATGTAGTTGTGCAACTTCAGTAAGTGTTCCAACATTAAATCTACCTAAAGATTGTATAAATTGATTTTGAGAATTAGAATACTCTAATACGTCAGATATTCTAAGCGAACAAGCCTCTGCTGTCTTTAACGTCAAGTATAATCCACCGTCTTGAATGTGCTTAGTTGCTACATTGGAATTAGCCGCTGCCAGCTTTTGTAAGCCTACTAGTGAAGCCTCTGTTGGCTTGCTACCATCTCTTGCTTCGTTTAATCCTGTAACATCTCTTATCATTTGTAGATAGTAGTTGTAAGAATTAATTAACGCACTAATCTTAGCATTACTTCCACTGGTCTGCAACTCTTGTATCGGCATACGAGCATTGTTGAAGTCTCCGTCTTGGGTCATTGATCTACCAATGATACTACCAGTTTGGAAATACATATTCAATGCTTCTTGTGGATTGTAGTTTGTTCCGTTACCTAAATCAATCTCAGCAATACCGTCAGCGTCTAAATAAACTCCATCTGGTACCATACGAGACATAACTTGCTGCAACTTCAAATGTGTCAACTGAATCATATCAGCGAATGACATCATTCTGCTAACTAGCGACTCGGGTCTACCTTTGTACATTCTTGGAGCTACAACGCTGTAACCCATGCTGACTTTAGTTATATCAGACTTTGGTCTAGTCATGTTTTCACACAGCTTCCAATCTAATATAACATCATGTCCTAATATTTTCACACCAGAATATAAAACTTCTATAGATCTTGATACTCTATCAAATCTAGATCTTTGATCTTTTGGTGGATTAAATGTATCTGCTTTTTGAATTACTTTCTCAGCACCAGTTGCAGTTTCTTTGATTTTATAAACTTGAGTATTAAATGTCTTATATTCAAAATACAAAACATTTACGTAGTCTTTGTCTTGGCGATGCTCTGGATAATAATTAAATCTATCATTATTAGAAGACTGATATTTACTTTCTATGTCTTCAATTTGCTCTGGCGTTAAATTAGGAAATTGTTTTTTAAGCTGTGTTATAGTTATTCTTTTTACCTCTCCGATGTAGTACATATCGTCAAAATAAGGAGACTCACTATATGAATACACAATATTAGAAGGATCAACATATTCAATAGTTATTCCTTCTGCTGTATTAAATCCGTTTTTAACGCAAGCAATACCAAGTACAGTTAGATCATAGTCTAATCTTTTCTTTGTTAGACTGTATTTATTTAAGTTGAATATGTTGTCTAGTGCTTCTTCTTGAGCTATTTCTATGCTTTGCTTGTACTCTAACTGCATGTGCACAGAAAGCTCGTCCTCGTCATCAGGCAGATTGCTTGGATCATTATTAAACATATCAATACCTGCTTGCTGTTTAATTGTGTCCTTGAATGTTCTAAGACGCATGTCTTCAAGCATCGACTCAACGTACTCAGTTCTCTTTTGTACTGATGCTGGATCTTGAGAGAAAGCGTTTATTTTATAAAGTCTCTCAGAAATACCATTTACTACAATATCTACAAACTTAGGTATAATAGGTACTGGTTTCCAGTCTAAGTTTAAATAAGATAAATCACCATTTATAGATAATTCATCTTTATATTTTTGAATAGATTGTTCGCCTCTAGCATATAACCTAAGCTCATGAAATCTATTCTTTGCGTCATAATATCTAGAAGTACCACCATCTCTATTGAACCACTCCGCCTCGATTGCTTTAGCAACCTGAAGTCCGTAGTCTAAGCTTGACTTCTCTTCATCAGGCACTGCCTGACTAGGAAAAACGGATTTAGTTTTAGTCTTAATCATTTGTCAATTATTTTTGATAGTGTTCCTTTGTTATTGTATTTAGTAAATCCAAAATTTAAAGTTGTAGTTGTTTTTTGTTGCTTTGGCTCGTACATATGTCTGTTGCAAGCCATGATCGCAAGTCCTGAGCTAATCGTAGCGTCAAACTGCGTTCTTTTGTTTATATCAAATCTAGCCCAGTCGTTTAGCGTTCTATTAAAAGCTATGTTACCATAGTCTCCATTTTCTTGCAAGCCTACGTGGCTAGTGATATAACTTTCAATTGCTGATGCGTGAGCTTGTTTAATGTCTTCACTAGAGTTTGGTATACCACCAATTTCTTTTTCTGCTACTGAAAGCTTGTTCCAAGTTTTATCTGGTCTATTCATAGAGTAGCCTCTATATCCTCTTCTCTTTAAATAATATAATAATCTTGGTTTGTTATTCTCTGCTAGTAGTGGCATGCCATAAAATACTAATGCCATTAATACGTCTTCAAAGAATATCTCTGATGTTTGAGGTCTAGCTATATATTCTAAAAAGAATGTGTTTGGTGGCGCATCTTCCATACTAAACTTAGTAAGACCGTGCAGCGCACCTTTAGAACCTCTACCATCTACTGTTCCTGATATATCGTATGAGTCACATCCAAAAGCTCCTATATGTTCGTTGCCAGGATATTTTAAACCGTTTTTCGTAATCATTTTGTTTTGCAGGTGAACACCCGGTACCCATGATACGTTAAATCGTCCTCCACTATTATCAGGCACAAATAATACTTTTGTATCTTTCACGCCATTAACCCATTGAAAGTTTCCTTTAATAGGCTTTGCCATCTCCTCATTGTAATCTATCTGCTCGTATATTTTAGTTAAGTTAAATATACTATTCTTTGTTTCATCTCTGAATGCATGCTCTTCTGATCTAGGAAACTGTCGATAAAATTCATTCAATGAATCTGGATCGTTTCTTAAACCATCTGCTTCATTCACCCAGTGCTCAATAACTCCAACCTCTATCTCTCCACCGTCTGGCGCTTTAACTGGTTTGTCTGGAGTGTCAAATACAGGGTAACCATATTCGTCCATGAAACCTTCATAGTTCCACTCCATTGGTATAAACAAAGAATACAAGCCTGAGCTTGTTTGTCCATTTTTATTTCTCTTGGTAACGTCTGATTCGTAGTAAAGCTTTTTGAAGTTTGATCCTCCTTTATCTAATGAATTAGATGTTGAACCCATCATACACTTGCCTACTACTCTGCTACCAAGTCTGAGAGTTGTTTTTGTTACTCTCCAGTTATTCAATATGTTTTCTGGCTTTTCCCACTTGCCGGCCTCGTCATGAATTAATAGTGAAAGCTTTTCACCATCATACGAGTTATCACCTGTGTTCTTCCAGTCTATTGTTGTGTCAAGTCCTTGCATGTCTTCCAATTGCTCAGACGATGACATTCTTTTTCTAGTTATTTTACTTGCAGGCACACGATAAGCTAATTCTGTTTTTGGCCTATCCATACCATCTTGTATTGGTTTAAAGAAGAAAGGGTAGTTGATTGATATTGGAACTACCTTATCAGTGAACATTTTTTTAGCATCACTACCAGACTTAGACAATATACCATATCTAGAGTCTGACGTTATTGTAGCTGAACTAACTGTTTCACTAGAAGCCATAAATGAAAATCCTGAACGTCGATTCTTAAGGTAACACATGCCGTAAGATCTGTTATCAGCTTTACATGCTTCCCAAAATATAAAGAATAATCTATTTGCTTCTCTATAATCTGGCTTACCTACGTCGATCTTGGACCATTGTAGATACATATAGTGACTGCCTGTTATATACGTTGGTTTACTATTATTGTAAAACCAAAAGCCTTCTTCCCTTTTTTTAAACTCACCTTCAATATAATCAACCCATTGTTCTTTAAAGTTGTCAGGCAAGTTTCTCCAGTCAAATATAGTCTTGATATTTGATAAGTCTTTAGGAAGATCTTCTACGTTCCATTTGTTGTTATCCCAACGCTTAATTTCTTTAGGCGCTGGCGGTAGTGCTATCTTTAGGTTTTGTATTTCTATTACTTCACCTATCTGACCCGTTTTACTTATAACAACAATGTCGTGCTCTTTATTGTAACCATACTCCCAACTTTTAGACTTGTTAAGTCTTTTAAGCGTATTAATACGTATTGGCTCTATGGTTTTAACTAAACTTTGCTCGTACATTATCTGCTCTTTCTTTCTGCAAACCCAGTAAAAGTAGTTTTAGTTTTTTCAACAGTCTTGTTTTCTAGCAAAGCTTTTTCTTCTTCAATCCTTGTTAGTATTTCAAACGCGTCAAAAATTGCTAACTTCTTTGTAGCGGCTGCATTCTTTAATCTATCGGCAGATACGTCGTCTTCTGTATTAGTTATGATTTTTTCTTCAGCAACTTTAATCAGTTCTTCAACTGCTTTATATCCAGCTTCTATTATGTTGCTTTTCTTCTCCTTGATATTCATATTTAATTGTAATAAATTCTGTTTTAAGTCTATATAGTTTTTCTTCGTCTATGGTGAACTCGTATTCACCTACAGGCCTATAACCTACTATATCTCCTTCGTTGTAAATATCTGAGTGAACAACTTTTCCTGTTAAATCTCCTACTGGCTTTACAAATGTATAACCCGGTAAAGACTTCCATACACCATCTCTTTTGTACGCATAAACTTGATCGTCACTAGCTTTATAAAGATCTTCATTTATATAGCCAGTGCTATTTTTCTCTTGACCTCTAGCATTATGCCATCTTCTAAATAGGTTATGGTGAACGATTATTTCGTCACCTTCTTTTATTGGTGTATCAAATTCTGTAGGTAGTCCAACGACTATAGCTTGTCTACTTATATATTGATGATTAAATATCTCAGTATTTAGTATTAGCTCTTTATCACCTACTTTCTTTGTATTGTTGTATCTTTCGCCTTTAGGTTTTATTAAATAATAAAACGTACTTCTCATTAGTATTCTAGATTGTACTCAACTGATACAGCCATATTTTTGTTAAAGTCTTTCCAAGGCAAAACCTCTTCGTCTTTTTTTATGTATATACTGTACTTAGTTTCGTCTTCAACTATATCGCAAATGACATGCCCTCCGTAAACCTCTTGGCCTACGGAGTAGTGCATTGCGTCATTCTTATAGTCTTTTCCGATACTAATCTTACGAATTAGTTTCATCTTCAGGCTGCTTAATAGTACCGTCTTGGATATTAATACTAACCTTACCGTACTCTTTTTCTAACTCAGCTTGAAAGTCATTTAACTCTTTTCGAGCAGCTGGCATTAAGCCAATGATGTCATACTTTCTAGCTTCAACTTGACCTAACTCCATTTGCATGTTGTTGATCTGATTAACCAATGCTTGCAACTTCGCAAGTTGCTCGTCTTTAATTTTTAAATCCATAATATAATTTTAATTTAAGTTTACTTATATACTATTACGTAGTTCTCTTCTTTTTTACTCTGCAGTAGCTTTTGTTAAGCCAAGCTCAGCAATAGCCCAATCAGTAACTACAGAATCGTCAGTACCCCAATTATCGTACTCAGACTGAGGGTAATGTAAGTTTCCTTCCAATAATTTGTCTCCTGGAATTATTACTTCTGTTTCCACTTCGTCAATAATTTGAGTGTCTGTTCCTTCTTTGTGAATAGCCCAATATAGAGTTATTCCAGTTGTAGGTGCTAAATCGAATGGTAGTACTCTTACATTCAAGTACTTACCTGTACCTTTCATTGGTACTACTAAATCGTTTATGTTTATCATAATTTTATTTGTTAATATACGTTTGTTATTATTCCACCTTGTATATCTATGTTAATTGGTGGATTAGGTGATGGTTGTTGTATTGTCACTGTTCCTGTGTAACCTTGAGTTCCATTAGAGTAGTAATCACCATCTGCATTCACATCTCCATTAACTGCAAGTTTATAACCAGAATCAGTTGTGGTTCCTATAAGTGTATTACCATTGTAATTTATTCTTACACCTTCTGTCATTGTACCGGCAGCGCCGTATAGTAAAGATAAATATGCATTAGCATCTCCATTTGTACTATTTAGTTTGCCTGCTCTTATTCCACAGAAATTTGCTGGACTTGAGTTTAGGTATCTTCCTCTGAATATTATTCCTCCACCGCGATCCGCTGCTAGTGTGTTGTTGTCTGATATAATTGTTTGCCATTGCTTACTAACAGCTGTTGTTCCAGTGCTATGCACCATAAACGTACTCGCTGGCGAGGTCGTGCCTATACCAACTCTGCCTTCATAAGTTCCATTGAGCCCAATGAACATATGCGTTCCCGCATTGTTATATTTTTGAAAATAAAATCCTTTGTTACCAGATGATCCATTTGCTCTATATGCACCGTTATTAGCATCCATCATGAATCCAGCAGCAATAGACGTACCTATTGTAGCATAACTACCAAACTGGCCAGTTCCACTAGCAGTTAATCCACCAACAGTAATACTATTTGTAGTGCTAGAACCTCTACCAGTTACAGAATCTAGTGTATCAGTTTCTGTAGCTGTAATACCAGTTAAGTTGCTACCGTCACCGTAGAGAGTATCAAAGTAACCATTTGCAAATCTTACTGAACTACTACCAATATTGTATGCACTGTCGCTACCTGGCAATATATTGCCTATATAGTTTAGATTTATAACTGCTTCAGATGCTGCAGTGTTTCTTTGAGCCCATATCAACCAATTAGTAGAAGCCTTGTTTAATACTTTTATATCATCTCTGTGGAAAAAGTCTCCAGTTAAATCTATGTAGCCGCCTACTATGGCATTTGAGTTTGCTCTTAAAACACCTGTGGTCCTTATGTCTCCACTAACATCAAGCTTATAAGAAGGAGATGTCGTTCCTATACCTACGTTGCCGGATGTATCAAATGTTGCTCTTGGTAGGTTATTAGTATAAATACGAAAATCATGATTTGTTTCGGTTCCAACTAATGTAATACCACTTGAACTTATTACTTGTAATTTACCAATACTTGTTCCGTTGGTAACACTCATTTGTGGGTTAGTACCGTTTTTTACCAATATACCAGCCGTAGAACCACTTTGCTCAACTTGTAAACGATTACCACTATCCGTAGTTGTGCCAATTAATACGTTGCCTCCATCAGTTACCCTAATTCTTTCTGTATTATTAGTTGCAATCCTTAAATGCTCTCCACTGTCTGCTTGTAAGTAAACCTTATTAGATCCAGCATTATCAAAATACAAAGTACCAGTTCCGCTAGTAGATTTGTTTATTGTTATAGCAGCATTACCAGAACTATCACCTATTTCTAAATCAGTACTAGGACTCGTAGTACCAATACCTACGTTGCCTCCAGAAGTAATACGGATTCTTTCTGAACCAGCAGTATCAAACTTTATTGTATCAGTATCGAAAGATATTTTTGTATCTGTGTCTCCAGTGTGTATTATGTTGCTTGTTAAATATAGATTACCATCTATTCTTGCATTTCCATTTACAAATAATTTCTCTCCACTGTCCGTAGTAGTGCCGACAAGGAGATTGCCACTGGCAGCTATTCTAACTCTTTGCGCGCCATTAGTACCAATGTTAAAGTCTCCAGTGTCTTCATTCATTATAGTGAAGCTAGTAGTGCTACCACTAGCGTAACCCATGTATGCTTTTCTACCTCCAGATGTTCCTCTTGGGTACCAAGCGTGGTATACATGATCAGTTCCAACTATATCAAAAGCTTGACCATTACTATCCACTCTTGTCCTTCCACTTACGTGAAGCTTTTGAGCAGGGCTCGTCGTTCCTATACCCACGTTGCCAGAAGTCGCAATAGCTACTCTTGTGGTTGCGTTTGTTTTTAAATGTAATGGATGATTTGAATCAGTACCTATAGTACCTAAAGATGCTTGAGCCTGTAGATTAATTAAAGCGCCTGATGCTCTTTCTACTTCTATCTCTCCGTTGCCAGAAGAGTATACGTGCATTTGTGCGTTAGGGTTCGTCGTACCAACACCTACCTTACCGTCAGCTGATATACGCATACGCTCAGTAGCGTTAGTAAATATCCTTAATGCTGCTGAGTCTCTTAGATTTATTATACCATTACCGTTTCCGTTTTCTTGGCCTATATCTAATCCTGTGTAAGCGTATTCATTTACCCTTATATATGGATTTGTACCACTAGCCGACACTTGAAATAATTGTGACGGACTAGCAGTACCTATCCCTATCCTACCGTTGGTCGTATCAGCTACTAACAACGTAGTGTCTATGACTAGATCTCCATCTAAAGTCAATCCTGCCGAGGTATCGGCGAGCTCTACCGGTGCATAAAATTTTAATGCCATTAATTAAATTTACATATTAGCTATAAGCTATAGTTCCACTAGATGCTCCTTTGATAGAAGTGATTAAAACCTCAACATCATTTGCCGGTGGAATACCGAATGATACTTTGATTTTACTAGTAGAAGCTACATTTAGCTTATCTGTTCTCGCAACGTCAGCATAAATAGTTTGCTTAGTTGACGAATCAAATAGCTGAACAATCACGTCCTCAGTTCCTAAGTTGTGAGTGATTTCAGCAAAGTTGTTTGATATAAACGTAGTGTTACTTACGTCAATAGTTGCAGTAACAGTTCTAGAAGCCAAACCAGCAGCAGTGATAGCGCGAGACGTATCAGTACCAGTTTGAGTTTCAGTGTTAGTTGCAATTTCTATAATACCTTTTGTAGTTGTACTTGCATCAGGCTCGTCACCAGTGTTTGATCCACTAAGTGTTGTAATACCATCAAGCAAGTTCAATTCAGTAGTTGTAGCGGTTATACCATCTAAAGTATTTATCTCAGCTGCAGTTGCAGTGATACCAAGATCAGATAAGCTACCAACTTTATTATCTAGCTGAGTTTGAATATTAGAAGTTACACCATCAACATAATTAAGTTCTGCAGGTGTAGCTGTTATCGTAGTCGAAGGTGTTGAAGCAAATATAGCAACATAACCAGTTAAGTCAGCTAATGTCACTGTTCTATCAGCAGATAATGATCCAGCTAATAACGTCAATTCATTTGCGTCTGCTACAGATCCTTCAAATATAACACCATTAGATGTAGATACTGTCTCAACGTTACTAGTAGTTGTAGTACCAGTTACTTGAAGATCACCAGGAATAACTACTGTAGTTCCACTAGCACCAATCGTAAGATTAAAAGCACCAACACCATCAAAGATAGTTTTATCTCCAGATGTTAGATCAATATCAGTTAAGCCAGTTAATGTAGTGTCAGTTCCTCCGAGCGATATAGTACTGTCTCCTATTGTAAGGCTACTATTAGCTAACTGAGAGTTAGATATTGCGCCAGAGG
>Ga0213864_10000723_pt1 | contig 15046 bp, 22 predicted proteins | sample PICome_5_FD_160078 | JGI IMG/M metagenome (GOLD analysis project Ga0213864, IMG submission 160078) | Coastal seawater microbial communities near Pivers Island, North Carolina, United States - PICO247 | ecosystem: Environmental > Aquatic > Marine > Coastal | place: USA: North Carolina... | reverse complement strand
TCAAACTTAGGGCTATGATAGTTCCCCTTATACACGGGGAACTTCATACTAACTACAGTTCCTTCTACGATGTTCATTATGCGTTGAGGGTTGCTGACAACACGTTCGAGCCACGCTCGCTGTATTGATAGAGGTCATCGTTCAGAAGGTATTCGGCGAAGTTGCGCTTGTGAGCCGCCGCCGTCCCGAACTCGGAGCTGTAGACTTTCGAGGAGCTGGAAGTCGTGCGACCTACCCCATCACCTGAAGTCCAATACTCAGTCGCACCATTGAAGACATCGTAGAGAGTCTCACCACGATTTCCTAGACCATCGAAGGCTAGATCAGTAATGCTCTGAATCGTGTTCAGTCTTCGAGTCGAGAACGTATCGACAGGCTTGTCAGCGATCTTCAGGAAGTAGCCCGACACGATAGGGGCCACATCGATGCGCGATACCCTCTGTTGTGCGAGCGATTCCATACCCTCTTTGAAATACTTCCGATCTTCGATGAGTCTGTGGATGTGGTCAACCAGCCCAGCAAGCTTGAGATCCACATTACCTCTATGAGATACCTTGCAATCGAACAATTTCTTGTCCCCGATGCGACTCGCATCGACTGTATTCTGGCAGATGGTTCTGATGTCTGATCCTAGGAAATGTCCCCTCATCGATGCATCGTGAGAGCAAAGCCCGTTCATGTAGAACACATGCTCTTCACCATTGATCTGATCCTTCGCGATCTCGAAGGACATGAAGAACTTGCTGAGGTTTCCTAGCGTGCCTATCGCAGAGAGTTTGTATTCAATTCCTGACCTCTTCAACGCCTCGCTGAGGGTTTTAGCAATCGATTTGTTCTGAATGATTGAATACTTGTCCGATGCTACGTGCAACGGGACAAGATCCCCCTCGAAGGTCTCAGCAACGAGACCTCTGTAGTTCGGCATTGGGACCACAGTCCCATTGAGAGAGGCCGTGATCTCAGCCCGTCTGATGTGGGGGAACACGCCGTGTTCTCGTGCCACTCTTGGGGTGATATCACCCTCGATGGCGGTTTCAAGGCCGTGCCATGTGCGATACTGATCACCTACAGGCACTAAGACGGCGTCTCTTTCTTTTATTCCATGTGACATAATATTTGTTTCTTTCTATTTGTTTTGTTTTTGGTTTTTGTTGCGGCGAATCCCGCAACAGGATTTGTATTAAATGTGAATTGTTTGTGAGTCAAATTTAATTTAATTTTTTTTATTGATACTAGTGGACACTAGTTCGGGGGGTGAGTGTCTGCCATTTACGGAAGCTCTCGTCGTCCTTCAGACGAACTTCTTCAAGCCGTCTGAGAACGTCGGATACTTGAACCGTCGTATCATTGTGGAACTTATCACTTAACAGATAAGCTTTCAGCTCGTTGAGGTCATCAACGGCACGGAGGATCTCATACTTGAGACCGAGGATGTAGTATTCCATTTCAGTTTTTGTCATAATGTTTAGTGGTAGAAGGTGATGTATCCATCATTCCCGACTTGATCGTCTGTCAGACCAGTCAACTCAAGGAACTCATCAAAGATCTCTTTATCATCTGTGATGTGGATGAGATCGACGATTAGTTCTTCGCCATATTGGTTTGTGTATCCGTTGTCGCCATATCTTTCGATCAGTTTGTCTAATGTCTCAGGAGAGACCCTGCATAGCGCGCCTTTCAAGGGCTGTAGTGTTGTTTTCATAGGTTTCTAATTGTAATTCCTCTGCATGAGGAGGGTAGGGTTTGTGGTTCGATCCTTTGTGGATCTGTCATGATGTATCCGAACTTCACACCGCTCCATTCATAACCTTTCAGGTCACATGGAACATGATGCAAGGATTCATCATGACGGAATCGGGGTTCATCTTTGTATTCGATGACCTCAGAGATGGTGACATAGCCAACAAGCTTTGCCTTACCTCTACCAGTCTGGATGACTCCAACCCGCTTACCTACAAGCGAGGCAAGCGAGTTAGAGTTGCGTGTCTCAATCGTCTTTTCTCCTGAGAGAATGAGATCGGTCCAGTCCTTGAGGCTGTCGTTGCAGTTGAACGCCTTCATACTAGTGTCCACTAGTTAGGGATTATTGGTTGTAGATCCCTTCGTAGATCTCATGAGCGGTCTGCTTCAAAGTGAAGATGTGTTCCATCATCTCAGCCTTGCAAGCTTCAGCGAGTCCTTCGCCGTCGCCGTCTTTGACGTAGTGATTGCGAGGGTGGAAGCTCTCGAAGGGAAACTTCTCTACGAGATTTTCGAGTGCTTCAGCGAAGTCTTCCCACTCTGTCAAGAGGGCTTCTTTCGATGATCCGTTCATGTGGATTGCTGGTGTTCCAGCATTATTTGTATAGTTCATTGGTTCTGTATTGGGTTATTGGGTTACTAGTGTCCACTAGTATTAGTGTTGGGGGTAGAGGATTGTCTTGATGCAAGCTTGAGCGCACAAGGTGCATTGCCCACACTTGATTGGCTTAGGCCGTCGCAAGATGGTGGACGCAATAGCTGGACACACCCTTGCATCAGGCAACTCTTTCGCCAGAGCGATAGCGTTGTCGAGCCGCTCCCGTTTTGTCGCGCCGTTGAACACGATCCGACTACTCGGACCTGTATTCTCTGATGACTTCATGCGAGCATCAGATTGGCAAGACTCGCGGACTACGAGCGGAAGATTGAAGGCAACAGCGATTGCCCTAAAGCGTTCGGCCTTCTCTCGCGTCTCCACAGGGAAGTGAACTGGCACACCAGCAGGGAACGACTCCACCATATCAGCGAAGGCTTCCAGCTCTGTCGGTGTCAGCTTGCGGTTCGGCACGCTGCCAAAGGTAGAGAACCTGATCCACGGGATCTTCTCGCCTTTAGCCACACGCTTCTGGATCTGATCCTTGTATGCTTGGCACAAGGCAGCGAAGCCAGCTTCACGTTTACGCTGTCCCGATACTTGGATCGACGGCTTCACCTTCTCGGTGTGGACGGCGTAGCACACACCTTTCCTAAGTGCCTCACACTTGGTAGAACAGTTAGGTCCACCAGATTCTGCGAAGTTCAAAGCTACTGATCCTTCAACAGCTTTACTGAATGAGCCAAGAGTTGGCTTCCAACTTGTCTTTGTTTTTGTCTTTGTTTGCATATTAGTTTATTGGGTTATTGGGTTATTTGTAATGGGATGGAACGTATTTTACTAGTGTCCACTAGTATCGAGTAGAGAGCTGTTCATCTCAGCGAGTAGAGAGCTGTTCATCTCAGCCCACTCCTCTGAGGTGTGGTCTGTCCACTTTGTCCATCGTGGGCGGATACCGTAGACCTCCTTGTAGATATCATAGTAGGATTCCCACTCTGCTGCTTGCTCGTATTGCTCTACGGTCTCAACACCATAGTGGTCACACCACTCAACGAGTGCCTGTTCGTCAGAATACATCACGGGAATGATGAATGACTTGTGATTTGCTGCCAGCTTGGCAACGTGTTCTTTGATTTCTTTCATTTTTGTTCAGGATGGTTTGCGTTTATGCGAGCCGCTTCTTCTTCAATGACTTCTTTGAGTTGTCGAATCTCAGTTTGAGCATCACGCACATCTTCAACGTGCATTTTGGTTGTCCTTAACTGTGTCTTGATTTCGCGGAGTCGAGCGAATAGACTAGACATGATTTGCTCATCGACCGTTCTAGGTGGTATAGTTTCAAACATATCGGTTCAGGGTTCAGGGTTCAGGTTACTAGCGGATACTAGTAACCTTGAGAGTCAATCCTTCAAAGTAGTGATCGACACGATCCTTAGCGTCTTCGGCTATGTCCGTTGCAATCTGATCGGTGTCGATCTGATCAACGATCTGATCAACATCGATGACATCGCACATCTCCTCATAGTCAATGTTCAAGGAGTAGTAGTCAATGAGATCACTCATCCGATCATAGTCAATGAGTTCGCTGATCCGATCATCAGAGATCTCGATACAATCGCCGACGGTATGTGGGTCCATGAACTTTGCGACTTGGTTCGCGAAGTCAGGATTATTACATAGCTTCTCTAGGAAGCTGTCGTCTTCGGTGTCCTCTACCAGAAGGCACTTGAGGGAGTAATGATCCACAAGCTTGTGTCTCATTTCATAGACCGTATCAGAGATGTGATCTTCTAAGGCCCATACTACAATTTTCTTAATTAGTTTTTTAATCATGGTTTTGTTTGGTTTTGGTTTTGGTTACTAGTGTCCACTAGTATTAGTGTTGGTTGTAAACGATGGTTGTCGGATCTACGGAAGCTACATGCTTCCGCAATTCTTCCAGCGTTGTCATGAATCCTGTGATTGTCAGGATGTCACGATGGGCATTGTATTCATGATTCTGTAAACGTAGAAGCTTCTTAAAGAGCTTCTGCCATTCATCAGTATCTCTAAGTGGAACAAGCTCCACTTCATCTTCGAATATGTTTTTGTCTTTCATTTTATTTTCTATTGTTAGGGTGGTTAGAATGACGATCAGCAAACTCAAGCTTTGGTTCAAGCTCCGAGTAGCCATGCTCTAAGAAGAGTTCCCACAGAGCTATTGCTCCATGAATACAAATCTCGAAGCCCGTCCACTTAGTTCCACAAGGCGAAGAGTATTCAAAGAAACAGTCGTTTCTTTTCGTCTTGCATTTTGTGATGCGGAATGATTTGGGAAACTCCTTAGCATTTAAGTATAAAGATTTCATTTGATTTGGAATATTACTTTTGTGATTTCAATAAGGATCTCCACACCGTGGAGACCGAAGAACCATGCCAAGCCTGCACTAAGCAGGCTGGCAAGGATTAACTGTGGCATTGATTCAAGGTTCATGATTAACGATTCAGGATTCGGGGATCAATTTGCTTGATCATTTCACTGATCTTTTCGAACGCACCTTGTCTGGTGCGCTCTCCAGTAATCAACTTCGCTGTCTTGAAGACAGCGTTGGTTGAGTGTCTAAAGCCCATCAGTTCGAGCTTCAAGCCCGATCTGAGGGTGAGAAGGTGGGCGAGAAGCTTCATCTCGCCTTCAATAATGAGATCATTGTCCATTGTTTCGTTTCTACTTTGGTTTACTAGTGTCCGCTAGTATTGTTGAATTCAAGGATTGACCTGTTAGACATTGGACAGATTGTCAACAGAGGGATCTGAAGTGCCAGCTCAGGATTCGCCATGTGGATTCCATGGAGGAAAGCTTCCTCCAGCTCGAAGGCTTTGTAGGAGCCTTCATGGGCATCTCTATGTTTGAGAAGCTTTCGGAGTTCTCCTTGGAAGAACTCGAACTTGTTTGTATTGTCTTGGTTTTGCATAGTTTTGTTTCTACTTTGTTTGGTTTTGGTTTTGGTTTTGGTTACTAGTGTCCGCTAGTATTATGCATCGATAAGGCTAGCAACAGACTCGGCAAGGAGCTTGCACTCCTTCCACTTCTTACCTTTTGGGCAAAGCTCTGACAGCTTGTCTTCAAGACGCTTGAGCGTCTTTCTGATTGCTGCCAAGTCACTGTCAGGAGATTGCGATTTCCCTTTGATATTCCACAAGTCCTCACGCTTTTTGAAGCCTGCCCATTTGCCAGAGTGGGAGGAAAGTTCTTTCGCGGACAATGGTTCATTGCCACGGGATTCATGGAAGCGGGAATAAGCTTTCTTCATGTCTCCATGGAATTCGCTCCATTCCCATCCGCAATGGTAGCAGTAGACTGCCAGCTTTGCGAACAAAGGGGATTTTGACTGTGAGTGTTTACTAGTGGCCACTAGTAGCTCATAAACCACTTGCGCTCCAGCATCTTCATGCTTTTCGGCAAGTAAGGTATTGTAGCGGGATGCTACGATTTCTGTTGCTTGTGCTTCTGCCATGCAATCGAAATCGATTGCTGAGATAAGGTCTTGGGCAGTTGTAGTTGTATTGTTTTTCATTGTTTTCTTTGGTTTATTGTTTTATTGTTTTGTGAAAGCCGATTGCCTTCACCTCTAGTGGGACGCAACATAAACTTTCTTTGCGACTCTAAGGCTGGTGCAGACCGACCTTGTTTGTTTGTGACCAGAATCCGAAACCTGATTCATGCATCCCGATTCCTTATTCATGGACCATTGAACCGTGATTAGGGATACAGGATACGCCACCCGTGGGGGGCTATATATTTTGTCGGGCGCGCGCATACATATATCTGTATTTAGAAAAAAATTGACTAGCATGCTCTGATTGGGTAATGAAGGGCATGGCTGAATACAACAAGAAAGAGAAACGGGAGTATTATCTAGCGAATCGGGAGGAGAGGCTCGCGTATCAAAATAAATACTATTGGGAAATGAGAAGCAGGGTGCGGAGGAAGCGTGAGATTGACGAATTGCTGGAGCCAGAGAAGGAAATAGAACGTAAAAAACGTCTAAGTGCCTACAATAAAGCGTATTACATAAAAAACAAAGAGAGGATTATGGCGAAGCGTCGTCAGACTCGTAATCTAAATGCTGGAAAAACGGCACACAATATCGAATAAAAAACTTTTCTTCTAGACTATTAGTATTTATATATTAATATATAAGTACTAAAGACCTAGAGAAAAAGTTTTTCACCTCACCTAAGAATGATGTATAAATACCAAACACCAAAAAACTGGAAACCGATTGCAGGTGCAGCTCAGTATGCGCTTAATCAAGATAACTTTGTCGTCAATTTGAAGACGTGTAAGAGAGTGAAGCGTTATTGGCGCAACTTGCAGTATCACTCTTACGTCTATGATGATAATGGCAACTACAAGATGGTAAACCACGACACTCTAACTGTTGAGTCTTACGGGCTACCAGACGAGGAAATGACTGTAGTCGAAGATTATCCTGACTACAAAGTGACACCATACGGTGCAGTTTGGAAGTATCGGAATACTGGTAGGCGTTATCGAAACAATCCGTTTCTAGTTGGGACGACCGATATCGGCGATAAGGAGTATATTCGTTTGAAAACAGAGGACGGTCGCGCTCATTGGGTGCGTATGGAGAAGATCATGGAAGCTGCTTACCCTGATTATTGACATAAACCTCTAAATCTTTATACTACTCACTAATGTCTAACCTAATTGATTTGGACGGCCTCGACTTAGGAAGCCTCGATAAACAAGGCAAGCCTGTTGAATCACGTCTGAGAGATGTCAAATCTGCGGTAGGCATCTTTACTACTTTATTAAAAGCGGACGAGAAGTCTGCTGTTAATCGCGCACGCATCGACAGTATGTTCGATGGAGCTGCCCCATACAGCCAAGCGCAGTTAGCGGCTAGTGGTCAGGGACTCAAGACAAACTTAAACTTCGGGGAGGCACAGAGATTGTTAGACATCTCTCTTTCGGCCTACGTTGACCTATACAGCTCTTTGGAGCGTCTTGTGGAGGTGAAGGCCACAAAAGGCGAAAGAAGCGAGACAGAGCCAAAGGAGGCCATTATTGCGGAAGAGCTGACAAACTTGTTTAGGCGTTGGCCAGAGTTTCACAGCAGCTACCTCCGCCTCTGCACTCAGTTTATTAAACACGGCGTTGGTATTGCCTACTTCGATTCTCCAGAGGACTGGAAGTTCCGTGTCGGCGGTTTCGCGGACATCTTGATTCCAAGACAGTCTCCAGCTTCTGAGAATGGTATTGATATTGCTATTGGGCGACGTCAATACCACCTACACGAACTATATCATTTCATTAAGAATGAGAAAGCCGCTAAAGCAGTCGGCTGGAACATTGATGAGGTCAAGCGAGTAATGCTTGACAATGTAAAGACTTCGGGCCGCTCCTATGCATCTGGCACGACTTACTCCGACTATGAGGCTTTACAGGCGGAGATTAAGAACAACGACCTCTACACGGGTATTCAAAACCCAACTGTAGATGTGCTTCATTATTGGGTCCGCGAGATGGATGGGAGCGTCAGCCACTACATATCGGCTGAATCAAGTCCGAAGGACTTTTTGTATAAGAAGGTAAGCCGCTACGCGACTCCAGAGCAAGCATACATCTTCTTCTCGTATGGCGTTGGTAGTAATGGCACGTATCATTCTGTCAGGGGCTTAGGCCAGCGAATCTTCTCGCATGTGCAAACGAGCAACCGCCTACGTTGTCAGCAGATCGACGGAGCGATGTTAGGCTCTGCTGTGATGATCCAGCCTGAAAACCAACGCTCACTCGACGAGTTGCAGTTCACATTCTACGGCGCATATGCCGTGATGTCACCGAACGTGCGGATTGTTGAGAAGGCGATCCCGAATTTAGGCACTGCGGTCCAGCCAGCGTTGCAGGACTTAGCGCAACAGCTATCGTTAAACACGGATACAATTTCTACGTATGGCCCGAACCAAAGTTCACCATACAAGAATCAGATGCAGGTGGTGGCAGACATGGATGTCGCTACTCGTATTTCTGGTAGCACGCTTAACCTCTTCTACTCTAGCTGGACACGTTTGATGAGAGAAATGGTTCGTCGTGTTATCACCGCTAAACGGCCAGACGCTGCGGTTAAGGACTTCTTCGCACGGTGCAAGAAGCGTGGTGTAGAGGCAGACTTTATTAAATCATTAGATGTCGAACAAACCAAAGCGGTCCGCTCTATTGGAAACGGATCACACGCAAATCGACTTGTCGCATTGCGCGAGTTGCAAGGAATCAGTGGGCAATTTGATGATGTGGGGCGTCGTAATCTTACTAGGGACATCGTTAGCACTCGCGTCGGTCACGACCTCGCGGATCGCTACGTTCCGCAAGAAACTTCGGAGAGGCAGACGGTAGATACCAAGATTGCCTATCTGGAAAACCAACAACTTCAGCAGGGGCAGCCCGTTCCTGTTGTATCAAGCGAGCTACACGGACAGCATCTCCAATTACACGTTCCGTTGCTTCAGCAGATCATCGAGGCTATCGATGGGGGTCAGGCAGATCCGCAGCAGGCGTTACCAGCCTTGCAGGCACTCTACCAGCACATCGGTGAGACCGCCCAGTATGCCGCTGGTGATCCCGCCCTACAAAGCACAGTGGCTCAGACAAAGCAAGTCCTCCAGTATGCTGAGGAGGCCATCAACAACACCATGAAGGCGTTGGAAAAGATGCAGAGGGAACAAGCGCAAAATCCTGAAGAAGGTGCTGGACAACCTCAAATGTCTGATATAGACATGAAACTACAGAAGGCACAAGTAGACATGCAGATCGCGCAGCAGAAGGCTGAACTTGAGATGGCTATTAAGCAGAAAAAGTTCGACCAAGAGCAAGCGATACGAGATGCCGAAGCTGCCTTGAAGTTTCGTGAACAAGAATAATGCCAGCTAAGAAGGCCGCAAAGAAAGCAGCGAAGAAGATTGCCGTCCCAATTAAACTGGAGCGGTGGTTTAATGACGTTAAGTCTGTAACACAACTACAGGAAATCATTGATGATCCTGTATTCCAGCAAGCCGTTGCTATTTTAAAGGAAGCCTCTGGCCCTACGGTGACATCATTGGATACGGACCCTCAAGCAAATAGTCACAAGCTTGCGTGGTATGCTGGATATAGAGACGCTTTTAACGATTTGGAGAAGCTGACAAGACGGCCCTCCACACCTAAAATTAACCAACCAGACGAATGGACGCACCTGTAGAAGCCACTGAATCCGTAGAAGCAACTAATGTTGACGCTTTGCCTGATGCCAGCGAACCCACTTCCTTTGAAGCGTCGCTGGAAGCAGCCTTTGCTAGTTTGAATCAAGTCGAGGTTCCACAAGAGCCTGAAGAATCAAATGAGAAATCTAACCTTGAATCCTTTGATCTTGATTCCTTGGATCATGAACAGGAGGGAGAGGAATCAGTGGAGGATGAACCAGAGGTAGAGGAATCAGAGGTAGAGGAATCAGAGGTAGAGGAATCAGAGGTAGAGGATACGGATTCAGATGACCCTATCGAGAGTCTCACTGAAGATATCGGGGATGAGTGGACACCGAAGGCTGCTAATCGATTTAAAGAGTTAAAGACTGAACTCAAGGCCAATAGGTCGGAGTTAGAGCAGCTACGTCAACAGACGAAGGAATATGAATCAAAGATACAGGAACTCACTGGACTTGTCGAAAACAAGGACGTTGAGAAACTTCAAGAGAAGCTTGCGGAATATGAGCAAAATCAAATCCTCACGAATCTTGAGCAAACAGAAGTTTACAAGGAAGCGGTAGCAAATCCGTTAGCTGAATTGGTGAGTCGTGCTGATGAGATTGCTGATAAATATGATGTTGATCCAGATACTTTGATTGACATTATTTCTTTGGATGATCCTGACGCACAGGAGGAGCAGTTAGCGGAGCTTTTGCCAGAGGCTAGTGATCGGGATAAAGCTAGGATCTTCCGAATTATGGAGGAGATTGACCCTATCTTAGATCGTCGTGAGAAGTTGTATGAGAATGCTGAAGCTGCTTTAGATGAATCTATGCGTTTAGAAGAGCAGAGAAAAGCGGCACAAGCTGCTGAGAATGCTCAATTTCGTCAGAATATAACTAGAAATGTCGTTGAGAGAGTCCAAGAGAAGTTGCCATTCCTCAAAGGAATCGAAGGATTGGATATGCAAGCAATCCAGCAAAAGGCCGCTGAGACGGACCCGACTGTCCTTCATGCTGTTGATCACGCCTATAATGCCGTGTCGGCACAAGTCTTTCCAGCGATTGTTCGACAGTATCTACAGATGAGGCAGGAGGTGGAGTCTTTGACTGACCGTCTTGCTGAGTATGAGGATGCGGAGCCAGCGATGTCTGGACAAACGAAAGCGTCGTCAGTAACTGGTTCTGTTTTTTCTGATGACATGACATTTGAACAGCGTGTTAATGCTGCTTTAGGTGTTGTCTAGCCCCGTTGACAGATTTAGACATAGTGATAAAATGCGCTTATCAGTTGGGTTGCTCTAGCCTTAAATAGTTCTATGACAACTGGTAAAGCACATAGAAACTCATGGTTGCTCTAGCCAGTAAATAGTTCTAATCGAGGTTCGCCCTTCTATTTTTAGTTTTCAATCACGTCGATTGAAAGCGCAAACCTTTATTATCTTAGAACAATGTTTGACTTATCATCAACTGGCGGAACTACCGCAATTAACACGATTCTTGCTGAAGAAGCTAACCGCATCGGCAACGATATTTACTCACGCACCCTCCACACCTCTCCTTGGTTGGACCTCACTAAGCAAGCTGCTTTCCCTGATGGAATGGGATACCAGCAGACCACGCTCGTATATGACCGTGCTATCGCTACCACAGGTCAGTCGAACGGAGTTGCTGGTGTGAACTGGGATTCCCTTGGCACGCTTGAAGCTTCTGCACCTGCTTTTAACACTAGCGACACTGGTCAGCTTGTTGATGACACTGCTGCTGATGTCCAAGGTGGACGCGGTGGTGTGCTTAACGCTAACCCTGCTGACCGTCGTTCGTATGTTCAGTTCAACAAGCGTCTGAAAGCTTTCTCTTTGCAGCGTGCTGTGATCGAGTCTCCTCGTATCTCTCTTGAGGATCTCCGTTTCGCCGCTCACCGCCAAGAGCAGCTTCGCGCAATCATGGACATCATGACTCAGGTTACCCGCAACACTTGGGAAAACCGTTACCGTGATGAGTTCGAGAAGGTCGTTGACAACATCGTCCTTGCTAAATCTGGTGGATCTTCTTTCTCTGACGGACAAGAAGGATCTTTTATCACCGACGTTGACGTTGACGCTGACGCTGATGACGGAACCTGTGACGTCAATGCAAACATCTCTAACGCTCTTCTCGACAAAGTCTACTTCCGACTTATTCGTGCTGGAGCTGGAAACAACGCTTACGGTCGTGAAAACGGACGTCCAGTGTTCTCACTCGTTCTCTCTTCGGAGGCTTCTTACCAGCTTCACACCGAAACTGGATTCCGTGAGGATATTCGTTACAACAACGCTAAGGTCAGCGATCTCATTGCTCCATTGGGTATTGAGAAGTCATTCCGTGGTTTCTACCACTTGGTTGACGACCTCGCTCCTCGATTCACCTTCGATGCTGGAACGGACAAGCTTGTTAAAGTTGAGCCATACTCAGTTACTGCTGCTGGATTAGCTACTCCTAACGCTGCTTATGAGTCAGCAAACTTTGAGGCTGCTTTCGTTCTTCACCCAGAAGTTTGTGAGTCCCTTATCCCTAACCCAATGAGCGGGAGCAATGGACTTAGCTTCGATCCTGTCAACTACCGTGGTAAGTTCGACTGGAAGAACATCATCAACGAGGCAACTAACCCAGACGGAACCATCGGATTCTTCCGCGGAGTTCTTGCAAGTGCTACTAAGCCTATCAAGACTGAGTTTGGTTACGTCATCGTCTTTAAGCGTGACACCTCTACTGTTGCTGTTTAATTGATTAGTTAAATACTTAACACAGAACCCCGTTACCTGTATCACGAACGGGTAACGGGGTTTCTTTTACCACTTATTTATTATGGCTAAATTATTGACATCAGCTCAGATTCAAGAGCTAAAAAGAGTAGCTGAAGGTAACAACAAGGTGAAATCGGCTCTTCAGTTGATTGAATCAGGTCGCCCACAGGATCTCAGACCTTATCAAAAAAAGTTGCTTAGACAGACTTTGAACATGAAGCCAAAAGACTTTGCATCGGCTGTAGAGTCTCGTCTGGCTAAACCAAAAAGTGCAGCAGATTTACCTAAACCAGCAAGAAAAGCACCTCCACAAAAAACAGTAAACAAACCGAAGGGAGTTACTGATACTGCTAAAAAGGTAGCAAAAAATACCAAAGATACTGCTAAAAAGGTAGCAAAAACTACCGCAGATACTGCTAAAAAGGTAGCAAAGACTACCGTAGATACTGCTAAAAATGTTGCTCCTAAGTTAGCTAGTAATGCTGGAGCTGCTGTTAAAGGAGCTGGTAAATTTGCTAGTAAAGCTTTTGTCCCCGCTGCGGCTGCATTGGAAGCTTATGATGCTGTAAAAGCTATTGCTACTGATAAAGGTAGGGAAGAAGCACAAGATTACGCTTCAGAAATGGGTGAAAAAGGTGTTGGTTCACGTATACTTGATAGCGCATTAAGCCCATCTAAGACTATTGTTGGTGCATATAGTAATCTTGTTGATTCCTTAGAAGGTGATATCCGTGAGCGAGCAAGAGCAAAAGAGCTAGATGCTACTGTTGACGAACGTAAGCAAAAAGCTGTAGCTGGTATTGAAGCCAAGAGACGCGAGAATGCCGCTCGATTGGCTGCTAAAGCTGCTACTGCTGAAGATGCAGAAGACGAAAAGCCAGCAATCAGAAAGAGTGATGCACGTTTCTTGGATCGTCTCGATGAGCGTGTCCTTGAGGATTTACGCACTGAGCCTGTTGAAGAATCGGATTATGACCCTACCAAACACGATATGTATGGTAGTGGCCTTAATGACGATTACGATCCTACCAAACATGATATGTATGGTAGTGGACCTGACGATACTCCACCAAAAGCTGTTCGTGTCTCTCCTGAAGAGTTAGCGGAGAATGAAAAGGGTCTTGAGCAAGAGGCTATCAGTATGTTTAAAAATACTCATGGGACTGAGTTCGATCCTAAATCTAAAGTAGACAGGAAAAAACTTGCTTTAATGACGAGTTTGCTTACAGAACAAGGTGGATTAGGCAAAATGACTCCGAATCAGTTTGCTTTGAAGGTCTACCGTAATTCGTAATGCACAACGACGTATATAACTCTCAAGAAGGTTCTTCTCAGCATGAAAATGCTGAGAAGGATCATGAGATGATTCAGCAGCAGTTGAACAACATTATTGCTAATGCTAACCAGCTTTTGGAGCAGTGTAAATGTGGTTCCCCTAAGCTTACGGAAGCATGGGTTCAGTCTAAGATGACCCTTGCTAATGACTACGTAGATACTGTTCATTCATATGTTGTCAACGGCGGGGACGCCAAACCCGATACTGGACAATCGGAGTCAGATAATGTAGGGTTCGTCATTGCCGTGGAGAAGGCTATGACGAAAGATGGCAGCAGCTAAACATGATATTACAGTAGGCCGTGGCGAGGATTTTGGCTTCACCTTGACGATAACCGATAATTCCGACGTCGTAGTTGATCTAGGAAACGACCTATTTAAAGCAGAAGTGCGGCGTGGGGCTGGAAAACCCCTCGTCGCTACTTTTTCTTGCACTATTAGTGATGCTGAAAATGGAGTTGTTTCTGTCAGACTGCCGCAAGAAGAAACGCTCAAACTAGATGGCAATGCCCGATATAAGTGGGATCTATACCGAATCGTTGACGGTGATGAAGGCGATCCCGCTGAAGGCGATACAATTCGCCTCCTTTATGGTGATCTCAAAGTTGAAAACAACATCACTGACTTCTAATGAACTTATCAGTAACTGAAAATCGATATAAGCTAACCGTTAGTGGTGATTCTAATTCTTCACTAACCTTAACTACTAGTTATGCACACCCTGATTTTGCATCAATTAATATCGATGCAAGCGGCGCACAAGTATTAGATACTTTTACAACTAATGGTCAAGGCCATGTAACTGGCTTAACTCTCAGAACTCTGACTCTTGATGATTTAGGTTACACGGAAACTTACTCTACAGCTAGTGAACTTCTCACAGCTATTAAAACTGTAGACGGTCCCCTTTCTGGTCTAGACGCAGACACATTAGATGGAAATGAAGCAACAGCTTTTGCAACTGCTGCTCAAGGCTCTAACGCAGACACAGCTTTCGGCTGGGGAGACCACGGTGTAGAAGGTTACGCTACCGAGACTTACGTTGGCACTCAGATTACAAACTTAAATCTTGGAACTGCGGCGACCGAAGACTCTACAGCTTTTGCAACTGCTGCCCAAGGAACTAAAGCAGACACAGCTTTCGGTTGGGGAGATCACGGCGTAGAAGGCTACGCTACCGAGACTTACGTTGGCACTCAGATTACAGACTTAAATCTTGGAACTGCTGCAACCGAAGACTCTACAGCTTTTGCAACTGCTGCCCAAGGAACTAAAGCAGACACAGCTTTCGGCTGGGGAGACCACGGTGTAGAAGGTTACGCTACCGAGACTTACGTTGGCACTCAGATTACAGACTTAAATCTTGGAAC
>Ga0213864_10000718_pt1 | contig 15084 bp, 11 predicted proteins | sample PICome_5_FD_160078 | JGI IMG/M metagenome (GOLD analysis project Ga0213864, IMG submission 160078) | Coastal seawater microbial communities near Pivers Island, North Carolina, United States - PICO247 | ecosystem: Environmental > Aquatic > Marine > Coastal | place: USA: North Carolina... | reverse complement strand
AGACTTTATCTAGGGCAATTTTATTCGGGGCAAAAAAATTTTCGCTTTGAAATAGGCCTTCGTATAGGAGTTGCTCCGGTAGTAAGCGATATTTATCCATCGGAAATCTATGACCTTCAGGAAGGTTGAGGTAGTAGCAAGGGTGATACGCAATACGTATCATTAGGTGATGTCGCTTCCGGCAGGAATATCGTCCTGATCAGGATTTACAAAGACAAGTTCACCTTTTGCATTCTCTGTCATAAGTATCATTCCCTGGCTTTCAACGCCGCGTAATTTTCGAGGAGCCAAGTTAGCTACAAGGGTTACCTGCTTACCAACAATTTCACTTGGTTCGAAATGTTGGGCTATTCCAGAGACTACCGTTCTTTTTTCAATACCAAGATCAACCTGCAGAACTAATAGTTTATCTGCTTTTGGCATTTTTTCAGCACTGATGATGTGGCCTACGCGTAAATCTAATTTTGAGAAGTCATCAAAATTGATTGTGGGTTTTATTTCAGCTATAGCTGTTTGATTTTGTTCAGAGGCGTTTTCCAATTTTGTATTGTTTAGTTTTTCCAATTGCTTTTCGATTTCACTGTCTTCTATTTTTCGAAATAAAAGTTGATTTTCATTGAGTCGTGTACCGCTTTTAATCAGTTGTGATTCTTGAGCGACTTCATTCCAATGAATTTGAGTGTGCTCTAGGCCTAAAATACCTTTTAGTTTGGTTGAGGTAAAAGGCAAGAAGGGTTCGCTGAGTACTGCAAGGACACCGACGATCTGAATAGCGGTATACATAATTTGAGCCACCTGATCTGGCTCTGTTTTAATGCGTTTCCAAGGTTCAGCATCTGCCAAATACTTATTGCCAAAACGCGCAAGATTCATGAGCTCACCTAAGGCTTCTCTAAATCGATAGCGATTCAAAGAAGATTCTATTTTTGAAGGAAAGTCTTTGAGTTGAGACAAAATTTCTAATTCGTGCGCATTTAATTCTTGAACTTCAGGAACACTTCCGTCATAGTATTTATGCATCAAAACCACAACGCGATTCACAAAGTTTCCGAAAATGGCGACTAATTCATTGTTGTTTCGCGCTTGGAAGTCTTTCCATGTAAAATCATTGTCTTTGGTTTCAGGTGCATTTGCGGTGAGTGCATAACGCAAAACGTCTTGCATGCCTTCAAACTCTTCGAGGTATTCATGCAGCCAAACAGCCCAGTTTTTTGAAGTGGATAATTTTTGACCTTCAAGATTTAAAAATTCATTGGCGGGAACCTGTGTAGGTAAAATGTAATCCCCCTTTGCTTTTAAAATACTCGGGAAGATGATGCAGTGAAAGACGATATTGTCTTTACCTATAAAGTGCACTAATTCTGTTTCTTCATCCTTCCAATAGGGTTGCCAATCTTTACCTTCACGTTCAGCCCATTCTTTGGTGGAGGATATATAACCAATCGGTGCTTCAAACCAAACGTAGAGTACTTTTTGAGCTCCTTCATACTGCGCTGGCACAGGAATTCCCCAATCTAAATCTCGGGTTACGGCTCTGGGTTTAAGCCCGTCATCGATCCAAGATTTACACTGGCCGTAAACGTTGGGTTTCCAGTCTTCTTTGTGCTCATCGAGAATCCAGTCTTTTAAAAATCCTTCAAAATTATTGAGCGGTAAGAACCAGTGTTTTGTTTTTTTCAAACTGGGTTTGCTACCGCTAAGTGTTGAAGTCGGATTGATAAGATCTGTTGCATTTAATGAAGTACCACATTTTTCACATTGATCACCGTAGGCTTCAGGGCTCTCACATTTCGGACAAGTACCCGTTACAAAACGATCTGCCAGAAACTGCTGCGCCTGTTCGTCGTAAAGTTGCTCGGAAACTTGCTCTTCAAAGACCCCTTTTTCATGGAGTTCTTTAAAAAATTCAGAGGCTGTTTCGTGATGAATGGCTCTAGAAGTTCTTGAATAGTTGTCAAAGGTTATTCCAAAGCGCTCAAAAGATTCTCGAATCATCTTGTCATAAGTGTCGATAATAGCTTGAGGTTCCTTTCCTTCTTTTTTGGCGCGCATAGGAATGGCTACGCCGTGTTCATCACTTCCACAAATGAAAGCAACATCTTTATCTTTTTGTCTTAAATAACGACTAAAAATATCTGCAGGTACATAGACTCCAGCTAAATGTCCAATATGTATAGGGCCATTAGTATAGGGTAGTGCAGCGGTTATGGTGTATCTGTTCTTCAGTTTCATAGAAGTGTCCTTCAATTCATCTTTGATTGGCAGTTCAAAAATAGACAATTCTAATGCTTTACAAGAGGCTTAAAGGTTATCGGCACAACTTCCTTGTTCATAAGACAGAATTCCAAATGCTGTTGCGGTACAGGCATTACCATAAGTAACCCCATTACAGCCGCAAACGGGATCAAAAATAGCAGGGCAGGGGATGTCAAAGCGAGGAGTGCCTTGACATTCATCTTTATCTTCACTACAGGCCAATAGAAGAAGTAGAGCGAAGAGTGCAAGCGTTCTTTTCATATGGTGTTTACAGTTTGTGACACACAATGATACTAAAATCACCTTAGAATAGAATGTTCTGTTTAAGTATACGTTTATAAGCGTTTATCATACGAGAAATAATAGAAGCTTGGCCGAACTTTAGCTTGTGCTAAAAACAAAAATTGGTCTAAAAGGTGAAGAAATAGCGAAGGCGTATTTGCAAAAAAACAAAGTGTGTATTCTAAAAGAAGACTATCGCTTTTTAAAATGCCAGGTAGACCTTATTGGACTTTATCAAAATCGAATTATTGCCTATGAAGTAAAAACAACATTAGACCCAAATTATGAAGAGCATCTGATTTATAGATTGTCGGCAAGGCAACTTCAGCGCATTCAAAAAGCGACATTTCACTTTATGAAAACCCATGGAATCTATAAAGAAATGCAGGTTGATTTTTTGGGTATAACCCTGGTTGATCAAGCGTTGAGCATTCAACATATAGCAGATATACAGTACTTTATCGGATAGTTGTTATTTTTGTAACAAATTCGAGAAAATAACACAAACTGTATGAAAACCATATCTTCTGTTGTAGAAAGTTATATTCGACGTAAACCTTTTTTGCAAACAGCTTTATCTGAAGGCATTATAAATCTCACTTCGCTCTCGCGTTACATTAAACCAGAGGTTGAAGAAGTATTGCGAAAAGAAGTGCGAGATGGAGCAATTGTAATGGCCCTAAAGCGACTTTCGGAGAATCTGGAATTCTTAGCGACCCACAAAATTGTAAAAGTGCTTAAAGATATTGGTGAGATTACAGTGCGCTCTTCGCTCACCGATTATACGTTTCAACTGACCCCTTCGATTCTTTCGAGTCAGCTTGAACTTATGCGTGAGATTGAGAATATGCCAGATATTTTTTACACTTCTTCAAGGGGGGTAAATGAAATCAATATTGTTGTGTCAAATCGATTGGAGAAGACCGTCGAACGTATTTTTAAAAATGAAATATGCACGCAGAAGGCTGAACAACTGGCTTCAGTAAGTGTAAAGCTACCCTCAGAAAATGTAACGGTTCCTGGAATTTACTATTTTATCTTTCAACGCTTAGCATGGGAAGGAATTGTGTTGTACGAAGTGATATCTACAACCAATGAATTTACTATTTTGGTAGATGACATACAGGCAGATAAGGCCTTTAGTATCATCAAAGCGTTGAAAAACTTATGAAAAAATCCAGTGTAAAGTGGATACTCATTCCACTTCTTACTATCGTTTTACTTCTTGGGATTTCAATAATCTATGTTATTCTTCCTGCAAAACAGCAGCAGGATAATCCATTGGCTTTAATTCCAAATGATGCCATTGTTATTGTTGAGACCAGTAATCCCTGGGTGAATTGGCAAGAGATACGAAATTCTGAACCTTGGCAGTATATACAAACCCATCCTTATCTTCAGGAGTTGATGGAGGGGATGTCTGACTTTGATACCCTTTTTCAAAAAAATGAGAACCTCATGGAACTGCTCAATGACAGAACGGTGTATTTCTCAATGCATCTGATGTCAAATTTAGAGTTGGGCTATCTCTACGCAGTTGATTTAAAGAGTTTATCTCGTTTAGCCTTGTTTAAAACCCAATTAAAAAAATGGCTGGAACCAGATTATTTGGTGACCGAGTCAAGTATCAACGATCATGAGGTCATTGAAATCTACGAACGCGATTCTGCAGAACGTTTTTTTGTTGCCATTATTGATCGACAATTGGTAGTGAGTTACGAGCGTAAACTGCTTCAAGAAGCGCTGGATGGTTATCAGGATAGAGATTGGTATCAAGCTGAAGATTTTGAAGAATTACACCTGGCACTTGAAGAAGATCAGGTGCGATTTCTTATTCAATTTTCGCAACTCGAAGACTTTCTCAATAGGTATGCTGCGGAAGATTCTGGATTTACCGCTCAAATAGGTCAAAACTTTACCTTTAGCGGACTGAATTTTAGCATCGATAAAGACAATACGCTTCAAGCAGAAGGAAGCACCCTTATTGCACAAAATTCCAAATCCTATATTGAAGCCTTGCACAACTCAGGATCGTCTGAGCGGTCTGCCTACCATATTGCGCCCATTAGAACCGGCCTTTACCTCAGTTATACTTTTGATGATTTACAGCTGTTTATCGATAACCTCAAGAATTCTTCTATGGTGGATGAGAAAGAAGTCAACACCTACGAGGAAAATATTGAAAAGTTGAGCAATTTTTTAGACTTTGATCTCATGCAAAGTTTGATCGAATGGGTCGATACTGAGGTTTCGATTTTTCAGTTTGAATCTGCCTTTGAGGTGAACAAAATTGAAATGGTTTTAGGGCTTCGAGTGAAAGATAAAAATAGAGCTGCAGAAGAATTGGGTCGTTTTGAGCGACAAATCAGAAGAAAAACACCAATCAAATTTGAGACGATAAGCTATTACAATCACGAAATCAGATACCTCGCCCTCAAAGGATTTTTTAAGGTGTTTTTCGGTAAGCTCTTTCAAGATTTTGAAAAGCCCTATTACAGCTTAATTGATGATGTGGTGGTCTTTGCTGATAATCCAAATGCATTGAAAACAATGATTAAGGCCTATGTAGAAGAAACGACTTTAGATTACTCACAAACCTTTACCAAATTCAATGAGCGTTTTGATGAGCAGATTCCTATTTTCACCTATGTCAATACACCAGTGCTCTATGAGACCCTCTTGTCGTATGCTGATTTTGAAATGCGACAAAGCCTGATCAAAAATAAAAACTACCTCATGAGTTTTCCTCAAATTGGTGTGGAATTGAAAACGAAAGAAGTGGGGTTTGAAAGTCAAATGAAAGCCTCATACATCCATTTTGAAGATTTAGAAGAAGTAGAAGATTTTGAGACCTATCACTTTGAAGATATTTACGATTGGCCCGAAAACGAAGAAGATGCCTTCTTTGTGGGAGACTTGCATCCATCAGATATGGAAGCCAAGCAATACGAACTTTTTTACAGCAACGGAGCAGTTCGAATCAAAGTAGAGCTCAAAAACGGTGAACTCAATGGTGATTACGTGAGTTACTACCCCAACGGTAAAAAGAAAATCCAAGGAAAATTTAGAAAAGGAAAACAACAAGGATTATGGAGATACTACAGCGCAGAAAACAAAATTTTAGAGCGAAAAAGATTTTAATAGCCGTACTTACGGTTTTTATTTTTTCGAGCAATAGTCATTTGGCCTTTGGTCAGGATAGCTATTACCCACCAAAACACCAGTGGGAAATCAATAGTTCATTTGCCAAAAAGCATCAAAAAGAATTACAGCAGTTAATCGATTTTGCACAAGACAATGAATATTCTGGAGATAAAGATTTAAGAATTGCCATTTTGAAAGGATTCGCTCGTGAACCTTTTCACGAAATTTTGGGTCCAACCAAAAAACGTGGTGGCCCTGCAGGAATGATTATTAAGTCAGGAAAAATCGTGGCCAAGTGGGGAGAAACTGATCGTGTCGATATGACCTTCAGTGTTACGAAGAGCTTCTTGGCAACTACTGCCGGATTGGCCTATGACCAAGGTCTATTGCCCGATTTCGATCATCAGGTGAAAGACTACATTTGGGATGGTACTTTTAGAGGTGCCCACAACGAGCAAATCACTTGGAAGCACTTACTGCATCAAACCTCTGATTGGTCAGGTAGCCTATGGGGTATTCGTGATTGGGCCGACCGCCCACCCCGAGAAGGTGGTATAGACGATTGGAAGTATCGCGAGTTACGAACCCCTGGAACGGTGATGGAATACAACGATGTTCGCGTTAATGTACTCGCCTATGCACTCACGCATTTACACAGAAAGCCACTGCCTCAGGTACTAAAACCTTTGATGGATCAAATCGGGGCAAGTGACACTTGGCGTTGGTTTGGATACGAAAAGGCCTATACCCTTATCGACGGTGTGCAAATGCAATCGGTTACAGGAGGAGGACATTCTGGAGGAGGACTATTTATAAGTGCTGAAGATTTAGCTCGACTAGGATTACTCTATGCCAACAATGGAATCTGGAACTCTACTCAAGTATTGAGCAGCTCTTTCATTGAAAAGGCGATTACACCATCAGAACCTAATCCGAATTACGGATTCATGTGGTGGTTGAATCAAGAGGGTGGTCGCTACTGGGAAGGCGTACCAAAACACGTTTTTTACGCTGCTGGTTTCGGAGGTAATTATATCATTGTAGATCAAGAGGAAGAATTGGTAGTAGTACTCAGATGGCTTGAACCCAGAAAAGTACCAGAGTTTATGAAGTTGCTGTATGAGCAATTGTTCCCAAAGCGCTAATGCGAGAAAGGGCGGTTTGAATATTATTGACCTGGTCAATTCTCAAAAAGAGACGAAGTCCGTTTTTGGTCTGTTTTTCTTTGAGTTGACATTTAAAATCCACCTGTGTCGTTTGCTTGAGTACATGGTGAAACCTTTCACTCTTGAAAAATTCAGAGTCGTGATCAGCAATGAAATAGGCCAGTAAGGTATCTTTTTTCAAAACGATTCGCTCAATAGCAAGCGCTTTGAGCATCCACTTTAAAGGTAGGGTCAGCAACAAGTTTTCAGCCTCCAACGGAAGTGGACCAAATCTATCGACCAGGGTGTCTTTGTAGGCATCGAGTTCTTCTTGATTTTTAAGGCTGTTTAGTTCTTGATAGAGTCTTAAACGCTCGGCAACTACGTTGATGTAATGATCGGGAAATAAGAGTTGAAGATCGGTGTCAATTTGAATTTCTTTGACAAAGTCTTTGTTGGTTTTTTCTTCATCTTGATAAAGCTCAGAGAACTCATTTTCTTTTAATTCTTCAATGGCTTCATTCAGTATTTTTTGATAGGTATCAAAACCCATTTCATTGATGAATCCGCTTTGTTCTCCGCCCAATAAGTCTCCAGCACCGCGTATTTCTAAATCTTTCATGGCGATGTGAAAACCACTTCCAAGTTCAGTGTATTGCGAAAGGGCTTCCATGCGTTTACGCGCATCAGCAGTCATACTTTCTGTACCCGGAGTAATGAAATAGCAAAAAGCTTTTTTGTTGGTTCTACCCACACGTCCACGCATTTGGTGCAGATCACTGAGGCCAAAATTATTGGCATTGTTGATTAAAATGGTGTTGGCATTGGGAATGTCTAATCCACTTTCAATAATGGTGGTCGAGACCAGTACATCAAATTCGTTATTCATAAAAGCGAGCATCAGGGCTTCGAGTTTTTTACCCTCCATTTGACCGTGCCCCACGCGTATTCGGGCATCTGGTGCCAGGCGCTGAATCATACCTGCAACTTCTTTGATGTTCTCGATACGGTTGTGGATGAAAAACACCTGTCCGTTTCGTTGAATTTCATAAGAAATGCTGTCTCGAATCAATTCTTGATCAAAACGTACTACACGACTCTCAATAGGATAGCGATTCGGAGGAGGCGTATTGATGATAGATAAATCACGAGCAGCCATCAAACTGAATTGAAGCGTTCGCGGAATTGGCGTAGCTGTAAGGGTGAGAATATCTACCTTTTCTTTGATGGATTTGAGTTTTTCTTTGACCGAAACCCCAAATTTTTGTTCTTCATCAACAATGAGTAATCCCAAATCTTTGAATTTGATTTTGTCATTGACCAGTTGATGGGTTCCAATCAAAATATCAATTTTTCCTTCACTCAATTCATCGATAATTTCACGTTTTTCTTTGGCAGACCTAAATCGATTTAAATAATCGATACGTACCGGAAAATTCTCCAATCGTTTCTTAAAGGTATTGGCGTGTTGAAAGGCAAGCACAGTGGTAGGCACGAGTACAGCCACTTGTTTTCCGTTATCGACAGCTTTAAAAGCCGCCCTAATGGCAACCTCGGTTTTTCCAAATCCCACATCACCGCAAACCAAACGATCCATGGGTCTGCTATTCTCCATGTCTTGTTTGACTTCTTTTGTGGCCTTTTCTTGGTCAGGGGTATCTTCAAAGAGAAACGAAGCTTCGAGTTCGTGTTGCAAATAACTGTCTTCGTTACAGGCAAAGCCCTTGTCAAGTCTTCGTTTAGCGTAGACTTGAATGAGATTAAAGGCGATTTTTTTAACCCTTGCTTTGGTCTTTTGCTTGACTTTATTCCAAGCCCCTGATCCTAATTTATAGATACGGGGTACCTGACCGTCCTTACCGTTAAACTTTGAGATTTTATGCAGTGAATGTATGCTGACATAAAGAATGTCGCGATCTCCATAAACCAATTTGATGGCTTCTTGCTTTTGTCCTTCTACATCTATTTTTTGCAGACCGCCAAATTTACCAATACCGTGATCGATGTGCGTGACGTAATCACCAACGGCCAGTTTGGTCAATTCTTTTAGACTGATGGCTTGTTTTTGAGCGCGATTTCCTTTGAGCTTAAACTTGTGGTAGCGCTGAAATATTTGGTGGTCAGTGTAACAGCTAATCTTTAAATCTCGATCTAAAAACCCTTGATAAAGATTTTCATTGATGGCGTTATAAGAAACCTTGGTCTCTAATTCTTGGAAAATATCATAAAAGCGTTGTTTTTGCTTGTCGCCAGCACAAAGTAAATAATGGCTGTACTCCTTTTCACTGTGCTCCTCAAGATGTTCTAATAAAAGGTCGAATCTTCGATTAAAGGCAGGTTGAGGAATTTGTCCGAAATCGAGATCCACAGTATTAAATCGATTGATTTGAAGGTGCTTTTTCTTCTGATATTGACTTTTAAAGCTCGAGGCATTGAGGTATAATTCGTTCGGCTTTTGTCTTTGGATAGGACTTTCAATCTTTTCAAAGTTTTCAATGGCTTTGAGGTAAAGTTGATCGAGCTTGGTCTCAATTTGATCTGCTTGGTTGAGCAATAATAGTACTGGATCTTCAATGAAATCAAAAAACCCAATACGCTCTTCTAAATCAGTTTTGTGATCGAGGTTGGGAAGGATGTTCATCTCTTCTTCAATTCGGATTGAAGTCTGCGTTTCGATATCAAACAAGCGAATACTCTCGATTTCGTCACCCATAAATTCAATGCGGTAGGGGTGTTCTTTCGAAAATGAAAAGACATCGACAATTCCTCCGCGAACAGAAAACTCCCCAGCTTCGGTGACAAAGTCTACACGTTGAAATTCGTATTCAAAAAGCACTTCGTTTAAAAAGTCCAAGCTCATCTTCATGCCCGATTTAAGCACAAGGGTGTTCTTTTGAATTTCTTGACGCGTCACTACTTTTTCGAGTAGCGCATCGGTATAGGTCACTAAAATTAGGGGTTCACTCTTTTGTTTGAGGCGATTGAGTACTTCAGCTCGGAGTAAAACATTGGCGTTGTCGAGGGTAGTTACTTCATAAGGCCTTCTGTAGCTTGCTGGATAGAACAACACATGGCGCTCTCCTTTGATTTTTTCAAGGTCATTGAGAAGGTGAGCCGCTTCTTCTTTGTCATTTACAACTACTACAGTATGCTGTTTTCTTTGTTGATATAGGGCCGCAGCAATAAAAGACAATCCACTACCTACAAGACCATTCAGCTTGATTTCTTCTTTTTGAGCAATAAGAGACTCCAGCCTTTTGAAGTTTTCAGAGGTCTCGAATCGCTTTAGTATGTCGTTAAAACCGGCGTTCAAATCAAAAAGATAGATGTGCTGTTTCGGAGTACAAAAGTAAGGGAAATAAGCAGTTAGTATACCGTTAGATTACTTTAAAGAATTTTTATTTGTAAATTGCACTAAACACTAAAACAAACAACATGAAAAAACTATTAATTACCTGCCTTGTATTTACCACGGCATTCACCTTTGCTCAAGAAATTACAGGAAGAACGAGAACAAATGATAAGTATTCCAATACTTTGAAAGCCATGACTGAACAGTATTTGAAGAATGATTTCACTCTTTTTGAAGAAACGTATGCTGATGACGCCATACTTGATATAAATGGAGAAAGATTTACTAAAAGTGAACTTATGCAAGGTTTCTCAATGCATCATCTTTTGTATGAAAATATTGAATTACCGAACTTTACCGAGACTACTTTTTACGATGAAAACAATAATAATACGGTATGGAGTCATCAATGGGGTTGGTGGCAAGGTACATCTAAGAATTCTGGAAAACGAGCCGAGCCAAATCCCTTAAATGTTTCTTTCAAATGGGTTGATGGTAAAATTGTACAAGCTTCTTGGATTTACGATCCAACTGATTTAAACGCAGAAATTAATGCAGTATCAAAGAAATAAACCTTTTTAAATCATAATAGGTTTGTCTTCTGACAAAAAAAGATTTTAAGTTTTTTTTCGGAAACGAAATGAAAAGCTTCTTGAATTAATTCAGGAAGCTTTTATTGTTTATAGTATTAATTTATATTTTTCTAATCAAAATATGTTGAAAACATAAATAGAACAAGTATGATCAAGATTGATACCTTAAGGAAAAAAATCAAGTACGCCATAGGAGAAATATTAATTATTTCAATTGGCCTTCTCATTGCATTACAGACCAATAATTGGAATGAAGAACGAAAAAATGCGATTAAAGAAAAGCTTCTCATCGGTCATATCATTGAAGATTTGAATCTCGACACCATTCACATCAATGAGTCATTATCTGAAGTGAAGCGTCAAAAAAAATTGATTGATGATTTGATTGCCAAGGTTTTTGATTCGAGTTATCCTTTAGAGGAGGATAAAATTGGTCTTTTGCGCTTTTCTTCAGATTTCAGACCCATTACACAACGAAATCACAGCATTGCAGTAAGCAGTTTAAAAGACGATTTGACGCGCCAACAAATTCAAAACTATTTTCTACAAGAAGATGAGGTTTTAGACATTTTCTTGGAGTATGTCGATATCGTACACAACAAAGTCAGGCCTTACCTCAGTAGTGTAGGTATGCACAATTTAAATGCATTGAGAACAGACGAAAAAAGCAGTGACGAGGCTTCTTTACACCTTGAGGTTTTGGAGGAGCAACTCTCGGTAGAAGCTTTTCAGCAATTGCTCTATGAAAGACGCCTTAAAACAGATGCGCTCGAAAACTTACTTGAAGAAATTTTAATAAAAAATCAAAATCTAGTCAACTACCTCAAAGAGATTCAAAACTAAGACAGCTGCACTTATGAAAAAATCCAAGTATTTAAAAAAGTATGTGATTTGGTTGATTATTGAAGTTGTACTTGTACTTGCAGGTCTTTGGCTCTATGATCAGTATTATTCCTGAGTAAAAACGTATAATGTTTTACTTAGACGGGCACTACTGATTCTCCAGCAATGAGATAGATGTGTTCAAAATCCTCAACAGATATGGTAAATTTCCCTGTAAATGTTCCAAAGGCAGGCATGATGATTTGATGCTCAGAAACACAGAAACAAGGAAGTCTTAATTTTTGCCCTCCTTTTCCTTTCATGAGTGCTGCGGGATGCACATGCCCACAGATGTGATTGATGTTTTGTTCTTGCGGATGGTGGAAGAGAAAAAGATCGTTTTCTAACTCAAAATCAAGTTGGGTTTCAATACCCAGTTTTTGGTAAATCTCGTCTGAGATGCTGTCGTGATTTCCACGTACGAGATAAAATTGGCTGGGTACCCCTGCAATCCAATTCGAAAATAAGTCGAACTCTCTGTTCTTATCGCTGTGAAACAAATCACCCATAAAACAGATTTGAAAAGGATTAAAAGTCTCAATGACCTCATCCATATTTTTAAAGTTTTGAAAAACGGCATTTTGAGGAACTGCTGTCCCGTGTTTTCTAAAGTGGGTCACCTTGCCTAAATGCACATCACTGATTAAAAGTAGGGAGTGTTTTTCAATGAAAATAGCCCCTGAATGGTGAAGATTTAGTTTTAGATTTTGCCAATTGATTTCAATCATCCTACTGTCAAGTTTACGAAATATTCTCAATCATTTTGGCGATGCGGTCCTCAAGAGATTCGGTAGACATGCTCGCGCGTAATCGATCTGTAATTATCGGAAAGGAGAGGGGGGTAGGATGCTCGCAATAAACAATACACGGATGTTGTTTTGAAATTCGATCCAAGGCCAGTCGAAGTCGCCCTTCTTCGAGGTGGTGTTCAAAGGTTTCAGCATGTGCCTGTTGGTAGAGTAAATTATCAGGCTCAAAGTCTTTAAACACCTTGTAGAGCAGTTGAGAACTACTTTGCAGGTGTTTGGTTTTTGCAGCTGCAGGATGACTGCTTAACACAAGTCCACTAATAACCGCAATATCTCTAAAACAGCGTTTGGCCATTTCATTGATATTGAGGCTCTGCCTGAGGTCAGAAACCAAATCGACAGGACTCAACAAGTTTTGTTCAAAGACCTCTTCTAAGTCAATTTTTTGATCAGAAAGCAGTTCAAAGCCGTAATCATTATAAGCGATTGAGCAACTGATGGGCTGTAAGAGTCCTACTCTATAGCTCAATAAACTCGCAAAAGCTTCGTGCACAAAACGCCCTTCAAAAGGATAGAATACGTGATGAAAGCCTTCTTTAGTTTCAAAACATTCTACAAGAAATTCGTCCGTTTTGGGAATGATACTTTCTTTGAGCTGTTGGCTTACCACGGGTTTCAAGGCCTGTATTTCGATAGTTTGCTCCTTGGATGCAGCGTGCAGTGAATACAGTTCTTGCCGCAGTAATTCAGAGAGGTGTGCAGTTAGCGACAAGCGCCCTCCCATCCATGCGGGTACACGTGAGGTTTTGCGTTTAGAATTGCGCACTTTGGCTTTCATGTGACGCAGGCGGATGAGTTCCAAAGTTCTTCCGGCAAAAATAAAAACATCTCCCTCTTTGAGCTGTGAGATGAACCACTCTTCAACAGTTCCTATAAATTGACCGTTTTGATAATGCACGTTCACCATAGCATCAGAAACAATAGTTCCGATTTGAAGTCGATGCCTCATGGCAATACCCCTGTTTTCGACTACAATTTTTCCGTCTTCAAGTCGGATTGCTTTTTTGTATTCGTCATAACTGCTGAGTGATTGACTTCCTACAGTGATAAAATTGAGCACCCAATTCCACTGTTCATCACTTATGGCTTGAAAGCAAAAGGTCGATTTTACCTCTTTGTAAATTTCATCAGGATAAAAACCCGGGCCGATGGCTAAGGTCAACAGGTATTGAATCAATACGTCGAAGCTATTTAAGTAGGGTATACGCTCTTCGATATGCTGCTGTTGAGTCGCTTTTTTTAAGGCTGAGGCTTCTACGAGTTCAATGGCATGTGTAGGTACAAAGTTGATTTTTGAAACCGCTCCCGGTCGGTGACCACTTCGACCTGCACGTTGTAAAAATCGAGCCACTCCTTTAGGGCCTCCAATTTGAACCACAGCTTCTACAGGGCTAAAATCTACCCCTAAATCAAGACTAGAAGTGCAGACAACGGCTTTTAGGTTGCCATTTCGAATGGCCTGCTCTACCCATAATCGCGTTTTTTTCTCGATACTCCCGTGGTGCATGGCAAGTTCTCCTGCAAACTCAGGAACCCGCTGCAGTAATTTTTGAAACCAGATTTCACATTGAGATCGGGTGTTGGTGAAGATTAGGGTACTTTCACTGTTTTGGATGATTTCAATGACATTGTCGATTTGCTGAAGACCCATATGCCCCCTCCACGGAAAGCGATCCATTTTTTCGGGAAAAATACTTTGCACTTCAATCTTTTTATCAAGCGCAGATTTGACCAAGACAGCCTTTTCGATATAAGCACCTTCAGGGCCTAAAAGCACTTCTTTTGCCTGATCTATATTACCTATGGTTGCACTAATCCCCCAAATTCTCAATTGTGAACAGCAGTTTTTGAGTCTGGATAAGGCGAGTTCTATTTGAACTCCTCTTTTAGAACCCATAAGTTCGTGCCACTCGTCAATTACAATGGCGCAGCAGTTGTTAAATTGTTGCTGCATCTGTTTAGAGCTCATCAAAAGGTGTAGGCTCTCAGGAGTGGTTATCAGCAAATCGGGCATCTTTTTGCGCTGTTTGGCTCGCACAGCATTGGGCGTATCTCCAGTTCGAATGCCAATACTGATATCGAGTTTTAAATCGTCAACTACCTCCTTAGTCGAGAGTTCAATTTCTTGAGCCAGTGCTTTTAAGGGCGTAATCCACAAGGCTTTTAAGCCGGATTTTTTGGATTGCTGATGACTGATTTGCTTACAAATGGGCATCCAAAGCGCAAGGGTTTTACCGCTTCCTGTTGGTGCGTTGAGCAATCCGTGTTTACCGTTTTCAAAATGACTCCACACCTCTTTTTGAAAGGGATGTACCTTCCAAGACTTGGCCTCAAACCAATGTTGTATGTCTTTAGTCTGCAGCATTGTTTTGAGAATTGAGTTTTAGAAGTAGGGCATTTAAATCTTCAATAGAATTGGCTTCGTTTATATTTTTGTCTTCTCGCCAGCGACTGATTCGTGGAAATCGCGTGGCAAACCCACTTTTGTGTCTGCTGGATTTACTAATGCCTTCAAACGAAATTTCAAAAACGTGATGTGGAGTGACTTCACGCACCGGTCCGAAACGCTGAAGCGTATTTTTTTTACTCCATTGGTCAAGGGCCTTTATTTCTGCATCGGT
>Ga0213864_10000713_pt1 | contig 15116 bp, 18 predicted proteins | sample PICome_5_FD_160078 | JGI IMG/M metagenome (GOLD analysis project Ga0213864, IMG submission 160078) | Coastal seawater microbial communities near Pivers Island, North Carolina, United States - PICO247 | ecosystem: Environmental > Aquatic > Marine > Coastal | place: USA: North Carolina... | reverse complement strand
CAAGATCTAACATCTCTCTCTAACATTATACAATATATTAATGAAAAACCTCTCTCAGGTTTAAAAAAATATTCAAATCATTCTTTGATCCTTGAAGGCAATAGCAACCCCGATTTCTTAGTTGTAAATGATTTCACAAACTCTATGGAAGAAAACTCAAAAACAAATATTCTTTGCGCAGATGAGAGAGAATTATTGAGAAAAATGCTGAGTGCTATTGATATAAATTTGAATGACAATTCAATAATTAATGTTTTCTTTTGGCGTACACCAGGGAATAGAAATCCAACTAAAGAAGAGATTGAGGATTGCATGCCAGCCGTAAAAAAATTAATAGAAATCCTCGCTCCCAAATACATCATCACTTTGGGTGATCTTGCACTAATGTCAATTATGGAGAGAAATTCTAATCTTATGGACTCACGCGGAAAAAAACTTAACTGTACATATTCTTCTATACCAATATTTGCTCTTTTTCATCCAAGATTATTAATTAAACAACCATCTCTAAAAAGACTCGCTTGGGAAGATTTGAAATTTATAAAAGAAAATATCAATAAAAATAAAAATGGAACCTACTCATGAGTGAAGAAAAAGATAAATTTATAAGTTTAAAAATAGGGATAATAACCGTGTCTGATACTAGAAATACTAACAATGACACATCAGGTGCATATCTATCTGAAGCAATTAAACAAAGTGGACATGAAATATCCAAGAGAGTAATCGTCAAAGATAGTATTGAACAAATACGTAATATTCTTCATGAGTGGTCTTCCGAAAATGCTGTAGATGTTATAATCACTACTGGTGGAACTGGACTTACTGGAAGGGATAAAACTCCAGAAGCCATAGAACCACTTTTAGAAAAAAAGATTGATGGTTTTGCAGCTCTCTTTCATCAAATTAGCTCAACCAAAATTGGAACATCAACAATACAATCAAGAGCATTTGGTGGTATCTACAAAAATATATACATATTCTCTTTACCTGGATCAACAAACGCATGCAAAGATGCATGGGATGGAATCTTAAAACATCAATTAAATATAAATCACAAACCTTGCAATCTTGTTGAGATCATCCCAAGGCTTTCCGAAAAATAACAGTCGATATGCCAATCGAACAAAAGCCCTCATTAGAATTTGAAAATTATTATAAAAATAATGGTTATGAAACTATTGCAGGCTTGGATGAGGCAGGACGAGGTCCAATTGCTGGTCCAGTTGTAGCGGCAGCTGTAATTCTAGATCAAAAAAATATCCCAAACGGCATAGATGACTCAAAAAAACTATCAAATACTCAACTTAAAAAGTTATACTTTGAAATAATTAAGTCATCAAATATTGGTATCGGAATAGCAGATGTTGAGTGTATTGATAGCATAAACATTTTGAATGCAACAAAAAAAGCAATGAATTTAGCCAGAGCGATGTTAAGTAAAAAACCTGACATCCTGCTTATTGATGGTAATTTCACAATAAATAACAAAATAGAGAACGTTCCTATAATAGGAGGAGATAAAAAATCTCTGTCAATTGCGGCAGCTTCAATTATAGCAAAATATATTCGAGATGAAATTATGAAAAAATTTGAATATATTTATCCAAGTTTTTCATTTTCAAAACACAAAGGCTACCCAACATCCTTACATATAAGTGAAATTGAAAAATTTGGAATAACCGAACTACACAGAAAGACTTTTAAACCAATAAACAAAGATAAAAAAAAGTAATAATTTAGAAAATAATAACTTTTTGTTGTCAAAATATAAAAAAATAATTTTTTAGCAACAAGATGTTAAAGAAAATATCAAACGAGATACCAAAAAAACTTATAAATAAGATCCTTCATGGTGACAGTTATGCAACCATTCAGAAGTTACCAGATGACTCCATTGATTTAATATTTGCGGATCCACCCTATAATTTACAATTAAATGATACTCTTTATAGACCTGATTATAGTGAAGTTGATGCAGTTACTGAAGACTGGGATAAGTTTAGTGATTTTAAATCTTATGATGAATTCACCAAAAAATGGCTTTATGAATGTAAGAGAGTTTTGAAACCATCTGGTTCAATTTGGGTTATTGGTAGCTATCATAATATCTTTCGAATTGGTTACATGATGCAAAATTTTGGGTTTTGGACTCTAAATGATATCATATGGTCAAAAACTAATCCAATGCCACACTTTCGAGGTAGAAGATTTACAAACGCACATGAGACAATCATATGGGCAGCAAAGGATAAGAATTCTAGATATAGATTTAACTATGACTCTCTAAAATCATTGAATGATAATATTCAAATGAGATCTGATTGGACCATTCCAATATGTAATGGTAAAGAGAGATTAAGAGACCAAGAAGGAAATAAAATACATCCTACACAGAAGCCTGAGGCATTACTGTATAGAATCATACTCTCATCCTCAGATCCAAATGCAATAGTACTAGACCCATTCCTAGGTAGTGGAACAACTGCAGTGGTAGCTAAAAAACTAGGTAGAAGATGGATAGGAATTGAAAATAACCCGGAGTATATTGTGGCTGCTAACGAAAGAATTAAAAATACATCCAAACCGAGCCCTGAAGCAATAGATATAAAAGCTACAAAAAGAGATCAAGTAAGGGTGCCTTTTGGAGTATTAGTTGAAAGAGGATATATTGAAATTGGCGAGAAACTATATTGCTCCAAGAAAAAAAATATAGCAATTGTTAAGGCAGATGGATCTTTACAATCAAATGAGATAGTTGGCTCAATTCATAAAATTGGGGCACATTACCAAGGCACGGAAAGCTGCAATGGATGGATCTATTGGCATTATCTCAGAAATAATAACTTGTTCCCCATAGATAACCTCAGAGAGGAAATCAAATCTAATTTAGACCACAAGATAAACTAGTCTTTAATTAATTTCAAAACCTTCCTCATCAAGCTCGATAATCCTAATTTATCTATATTCCGAAGAGCAACCCAATCTGAATTCTGGAATGTAAAATTATCAAGGAGTTGATAATCGCTAAAGGGTATCTTAATTACTTTTAATTGCAGTTGAAAATGTGAAAATCTATGATTAACAACACCAATCTGATCTAAGTCTATCTTACTGAAGTTAGTAGTTAATTTTTCATCTTTTTGATCATTAACCCAATCTGTTGTAGGAAATTGATAAGTTTTTGCAAGAATTCCTTTGTCAGGTCTTTTTGAAATTAAATATTCACCAACTTTATTTTTAATTACAAATACATTTCCATATTTTTTTGGTAAAGATTTTAAATCTCTATTTTTTCTAAAATCAAAATTGTTTTTTGAACTTGCTTTACAATGCTCTCTTATTGGACAAATATCACAAGATGGATTATTAACACTGCAAATAGCAGAACCTAAATCCATTAAAGCCTGAACAACATCCCTAGGTGAAGCATTGTGTGTTAATTCTTCCATTAAATTTTCAACATTTTTTCTGTTTGTAACAGGGTTAGAATAATCCAATTGAAAATATCTCGTTAACACCCTTTGAATGTTTGTATCAACTGCTCTCGATGGGAGATTGTAGGCAATTGATACAATTGATGAGGACATGTATTCGCCAATTCCTGGAAGTTTTTTTAATATTTCAATCTTATCTGGTATCTCATATGAGAATTCGTTTGCAATTATTTGAGATGTTTTTAATAGGTTAGTTGCTCTGGAATAGTATCCTAACCCTGACCATGCTTGGATTATTTCATTTTCTGAAGCATTTGATAGATCATATAATGTTGGCCATCTCCTTATAAATTTCTCAAAATATCCAATAACAGCTGATACAGTTGTTTGCTGAAGCATAAACTCACTCACCAACACATAATAAGGCGAGTTTTCATTGTTATAATTGCTTCGCCATGGAAGTTCTCTCCTATTGGAGTTATACCAAGAAATTAGTGGGTATGTAATATCGTTTGGTTTGTACATTTTTTGAAATAAGAATATTATAATAGTACAGATTAGGTGAAATAATTTTAATATGTCAACAAACGATAATATTTACCATTTTAAAAATAACAACGTAAGATTGCACATAAGTAATTTTGTTCGCGATATCATCAGTCCTTTTGAAAAAAAATATGGGAAAAAAACGAGTGAACTAGATGAACTATGGAAAATTGCATTAGGTAATGAATTTAGTGACTTCGTAAAACCAAATAAAATCACAAAAGAGTACAAATACGTAAATAATGAGAGAGTAATGGTAAGAAAACTCCATTTAGATGTTGATAACGCTCGAGCTCTCGAAATCACATATAATTCTGAAAAAATTATTAATAGAATAAACAAATTCTATGGTACTGATTTTATTTCACAAATTATTATTAAGAACAAACACCAACCTAATAATACGAACAATATGAGTAAAATTAGCAATCAATATAAGAAATCTCCTTCAGTTAAATTTAGAGTGAACACTGATGGAATTAAAGATGATAGTCTAAGAAATGCACTAGAAAAACTTGGTAGCAATATAAAGGAGTCATAAAGAATGATAAAAAATAAAATATTAATGTCATCAGTTGCAATAGTTTGCTTAATAGCAGTTGTTTATTTTACATTTAATGAGCCAACAGAAAATAAAGAAGAACTAATTTTATATACAATGAATGATGTAAATGACTCTGGATCTCAAGTTATTCAACAAATGGACTCAAATATTATTGATGTATCTCTTGAGGAACTAACTCTTGGAGACCCGAATGCTCCCATTACAATTATAGAGTATGCTTCCATGACATGCTCACACTGTGCTGAGTTTCATAACAAAACATACCCAGATTTGAAAAAGAATCATATTGATACTGGCGAAGTTAAATTTATTTTTAGAGAATTTCCGTTAGACAAACTAGCTATGGCTACTTCAATGTTGGCAAGATGTGTAGATAATGAGATATCTATGGCTTTCATTGAAATATTATTCAAAAATCGGGACAGATGGATATCAGAAAACGCTCTCAATGAGTTAAAAAACTTTTCAAAGCAGGCAGGCTTGGATAGTAATGAATTTGATGCTTGTCTGAACAATCAACAACTGCTAGATGATTTAATTGCTGGAAAAGAAAAAGCTATTGAAGATTATAAAATAAATTCTACACCTTCTTTTATTATCAACGGCGAAGTAGTTTCAGGAAATAAACCCTACTCATTTTTCAAATCTAAGATAGAAGAAATTTTAGCTAAGTATAAGGGTGCTTAAAACTCATAATTATGGAATTAAAAAAAATTAAATTACATGGCTTTAAGTCATTTGATAAACCAACTGAATTAGACATATATCCTGGGTTAACAGGAATTGTTGGTCCAAATGGTTGCGGAAAATCTAATATACTTGATAGCCTTCAGTGGGTAATGGGCGAAACATCCTATAAAAATCTCAGAGGATCCGAAATGGACGATGTAATTTTTTCAGGAACAGACACGAGTGCCTCCAGAAATTTTGCGGAAGTATCGGTTGTTTTGGCAGAAAATAAATTATCACACAAAAATGACTCTGATAACGAATATGAAATTAGAAGAAGAATAGAGAGAAATTCGGGTTCAAAATATTTCATCAACTCAATTGAAAAAAGAGCAAAAGATGTGCAATTATTCTTCGCAGATAATTCACTCGGGCCTCATTCTGTTTCCATAGTAAAGCAAGGTAATATCAACCAATTAATTGAAGCAAAACCGAGTGAACGAAGGAAAATATTGGAAGAAGCAGCTGGAATAAGTGGGCTACACCACAGAAAGCATGAAGCCATTCTTAGGCTAAATGCAACAAAAGCAAATATTGAACGAATAAATGATATCATTAATGAAATTAACACTCAATTATCCTCACTTAAGAGGCAGTATAACCAAGCAGAGAAATTTAAGATTATAGCAGCAAGAATTAGACAATTTGAAAAAGAATTACTACAAATTGATTGGAATACGTTGACTGATAGAGAGAATGAATTAAAAAATCAAATTTCAACAAAAGAAAATACTATTAAACTCCAAAAAAACAAAATTAATGATCTTCAAATCAAAGAGGGTACTCTAAAAAAACAAATACAACCTATCAGAGATAACTACAATTCAACTTCAGAAGAAATTCAAAAGAAGAATAGTTCTTTGTTAAATATTAAGAATGAAATCCAATATACTTCAGAGAGGATTAATAATACAAGAAATCAAATATCAATAATAAAACAAGATATTCATAGAGAAGAAAAGAACTTGGCAGATCACAAAGATCAATTGCAAAAATTAGCAATTAAAAAAGAGGAACTGCAGAGAAATCTCAATGAGATAAATAAGATAGAACATGAAGTTCTAGAGTAATCTATGGGCGCTACACAAAACTATAAGTCCCTTGAAGAAGAATACAATAACTTTCTTTCAAAACTAGTGGAAAAGAAAACTGAAAAAACAACCATTGAGAATCAGATTAAAGATATCGAAAAAGGGTTGTTGCATCACTCTGCTGAGTTAGATAAGTTGGTGCAGGAAGAAAAAAACATAAAATCGGAAAATAAGCATGAAAAAGATCGGCAAAGTCTTATTGACGAACAAATATTAATAGAAAATAATCTAAAGACATTATTAGTCGATATATCAGAAAAAGAGTCCCTAAAAGAAAAATTATTACAAGATAGTCAAAACAATAAGAACGAAATTATTGAACTAGAATTAAAAAATAAGCAACTGACTATTGCCAGAGAAAATATTGAAGCGTATCTCAAGGAAAATGATACATCAGACTCAATTATTGACTCCATTGAGATTGAAGAAACTTATAAAGTATTAATTAGCTCTTTACTTGAGGATCTAGAAAACTCAACATTAAATGAAAATACAAAGTATTGGCTACATAAAAAGGCAATACATTTAAATAAATTTGATAAATCTATCAAACCACTATCTGATATTGTTCAAGGCCCCAAAGAAATATCTTTATTCCTTCAATTTTCAGGGTTTACAGAAGAAAAAGATATTAAGAAGGTCTTAGAACTATTAGAACCTGGGCAACAAGTCATAAATTCTGATGGTAAGATTATTAGATGGGATGGACTCATAAAAAAAATTAATATTAACGACGAAACAGGTAATATATTAGCTGCCAAAATTAATTTTAAAAATAATCTAGATCAATCAGAAATGATTAATACTGAAATATTAAAATTAGAAAATCAACAAAAACAAATTGAGTCAAAATATAAATTGACAATGGAAGAAGAAAAAAAATTGAAGGAATTATGGAGTGCAAAAATAAACGAACAGCAAAAAAATATTAATTCACTTCAATTGATTAATGAAGAAATAATTTTGGCGCAAGATATAACCACGCAAATAAAGACAAAAATAAATACTGAAAATGATACTCTTAAGAGTCTGAATGATAGAATTCAATCACTAAGACCACAAACAATAAAGCAAGATGACATTGATATTCTGGAAAAGAGTCTGGGTAAGATAAGACAGGAATTTTATAATGCAAAAACTATAGCAGATATGAAGGAAACGAATACTCAAAATTTATTGAAGGAAAAAAGAGAGCTTGAAAAAAATCTTGAAGATATTGCTGCTAGTGAAGACTCATGGGAAAATAGAAAAATTCAATCCGATACTCATCTGCAAGAATTAAAGTCTCGTATGGAGAATTTGGATATTCAGCTTAACAAACTTCAAAATGTGCCATCACATCTAGAGAATGAACAAAAAGAAATTGATATGAGTATACAAGATCTATCCCAGAAAAGGCTCTCTCTCCAAGATGAACTCTTAATGAAAGAGAATGAATTTGAGGCTAATTCAGCAGAAATCAAAATCCAAGAGAATAATTTATCTAGAGAGACAGAGAGTTTAGTCCATGCTAAAGCCCAAATTGAAAATCTGGAAGAAAAGAAGATTGATTTAAAAGATAAAATAAAAATCAATCTTGAAATAGATATAGATAATTTACTTGATGATTTTAATCCTGAATTAGATAAAGAGACTATCATTCAATCACTCGCGTCAGCACATAGACAACGTGAGCAAATTGGAGCAGTAAACCTTACTGCGGAGGATGAATACATTGAAGTCAAAAACAGATATGATCAGCTCATAATTGAACGAGATGACCTACTGTCTGCTACTGAAAATCTTCAAAAAGGAATTGTTGAAATAGATAAAGAGGCTAGAGCTAGATTACTTAATTCCTATGAGAATGTTAATAATAATTTCAAATTATTATTCGAAAAATTATTTGATGGCGGTAAAGCCGAGTTAAGATTAAATACCGAAGAAGATATACTGGACTCTGGACTCGACATTATAGCCTGGCCTCCAGGAAAGAAACCCCAAACAATTTCATTATTATCAGGTGGTGAACAGGCATTAACAGTAATTGCTCTCATTATTGCAGTATTCCTCGAAAATCCCTCACCAATTTGCATTTTAGATGAGGTTGATGCTCCATTAGATGATAATAATGTCAAAAAATTCTGCGATCTTCTTGATGAACTATCAAAAAGTACACAAACCAAATTTTTAATTGTTACTCATCATCCATATACCATGTCCAGAATGGATCGGCTCTATGGAGTAACAATGGCAAAAAAAGGAGAAAGTGTAATATTATCGGTAGATCTAAATCAGGCAGAAAATATAGTGAAAGAAAATAATGTCGCGTGATGAAAAAAGTGTACAAGAAGAAAAATTAAAAGAAATAGGTGAGAAGATTGAAAAATATAAACTCAATCATACCACAAATGACATCAAGCAAAAAAATAAACGGGGGAAACAAATATCTATTGCCATGAGACTGTCAACAGAACTTGTCGTGGCGTCGATTGTTGGAGCAATTCTTGGTTGGTATATAGATAAATGGTTAAATACAAAGCCAATATTTTTTATCATTTTTTTGCTGCTTGGGGTCATTTCCGGAGTGAAAACTGCGATATCCACATCAAAGCAATTATATGATGAAAGCTAATTACCAAATTGATTCACAATTTAGTGTATTTTTTTTATCAAAAATAATAAATTTACTACCAAAAATGTTAAAACTTATATATAAGTTAGTTGTAAAAATGAGGATTAAATAATGGCTGCTGAAAAATCTGGTGCTCCCGATCCAATGCATCAGTTTGACATCGTTGAACTGGTTGACATAGAGTTGTTCGGGCTTAACCTATCTTTTACAAACTCATCATTGTTCATGGTATTCAGTGTTGCCTTAATTATTTTTTTAACACTCTTTTCATTTAATGGGAGAGCGACAATACCAACAAGACTCCAATCTATTGCTGAATTGTCATATGAATTTGTGGCTAAGATGGTTAGAGATAATGTTGGAGATGAGGGTCAAAAATATTTCCCATTTATTTTCTGTTTATTCATGTTCGTACTCTTTTGCAATATGCTTGGAATGATTCCCTATACCTTTACAGTTACAAGCCATATAATTGTAACTTTTGCACTAGCAATAGTAATTTTCTTTGGCGTAACGCTCATCGGGTTTATTATGCACGGAATAAAATTCTTTAATTTTTTCGTGCCAAGCGGTGTACCAAAAGCTTTATTACCTCTATTGGTTGTAATTGAGGTTATTTCATATTTAACTAGACCAGTAAGTTTATCTGTAAGGTTATTCGCAAACATGATGGCAGGTCATACTATGTTAAAGGTTTTCGGCTTTTTTGTTGCAGGTATGTTCTTTTCAGGAAATTTATTTATTTCCCCACTAGGAATAGCTCCGTTAGCATTTATCGTTGCTTTTACTGGATTAGAAATACTCGTAGCATTCTTGCAGGCATATGTTTTTGCAATCTTAACTTGTATATATTTAAATGATGCAATTCATATGCATTAATTGTTATTAAAAAAAAGGAGATAAAAATGGAACCAGAAGCAGCTAAGTTAATTGGAGCAGGACTTGCAACAATAGCACTAGCAGGTGCAGGTATTGGTATTGGAACAATTTTTGGTAATTACCTATCAGGTGCACTAAGAAATCCATCTGCAGCACCGGGACAATTCCCGAACTTGCTATTAGGTTTTGCTCTTGCTGAAGCAACAGGACTTTTTGGTCTTGTTATCGCGCTAATACTTCTTTTCGTTGTATAATATCTTAATCTTATAAGCGGATAGGTATTTATGTCTGAATCAAGTATGCCTCAGTTGAATCCAGAATATTTTGCCTCGCAAATATTCTGGCTTATTTTTTCTTTTGCAATTTTGTACATTGTTATGGCAAAATTTGCATTGCCTAAGATTGCCAACGTAATTGAGACAAGAGAGGATATTATTGCTCGAGATCTCGAAGATGCAGAAAACTTCAAGAAAGATTCTGAGGCAACTGAACTAAAATATACAAATGCTATAAAAGAAGCACAGAACAAGGCCTCTGAGACATTAGCAAATTCCAGAGAAAAACTAAATAAACAGATTGAAGCTGATAAAAACTCTTTTGAACAAGAAAGCTCTGATTTAGCATCTAAGTTTATTCTAGATCTTGATAAGAAGAAACAGAAAGTTTTGCAAGACTCAGAGCAAATAGCAAATGAAGTAGCACTTGATATTATTGATAAGGTGCTTGGATCTAATGCACTTAATCAAAATAACGTGAAAAGTGCTATTAAGACAATATTGAAAAACTAGTAGGTGAATGAATGTTAGAAAAAGATGCAACATGGGTAGCTATTGGCTTTATCTTATTCATACTTATGCTCATTTACTTCAAAGTCCCCGGACAAATTACAAAAATTTTAGATAATCGAGCTGAAAAAATAAAAAATGAGCTCGATGAAGCTAGAAAGTTGAGAGAAGAAGCTCAAGCCATATTGGCAGACTTTCAGAAAAAAAATAACGAAGCTGAAAAAAGTGCAAAAGCTCTTATTGATGAAGCAAAAAAAATAGCAAAGAATTACGAGAAAGAAGCCAAGTTAAAATTTGAAGAAGGCTTGGAGCGAAGAAAAAAACTTCTTGATGAAAAGCTGAAAAGAGCTGAAGTAGAAGCCCTCAATCAGATAAAGAATGATATCACTGACATTGTATTTGATGCGATTGATAAAACACTATCAAACGATAATATAAATAAAGACGCCTCAGATAAAATTATTGATAGCGGAATAAAAGAAATAACTAAATAACTTTATTTGTTCTTATTATATTCAATTTGATCGGCTGTCAGTTTAAATCCAACAAGAATTTGATAATCTTGTGTTTTTTTTGATTGTTCAAAATCAACTCTATAATCATTTGCAACATATTCGAACCTAGCCAATGAGGCACCATCGGGTATATTTACATCAATGTCTATATATTTTCTTGATAAAACTTCCTTCCTTTTATTGACTACAGCTATGAAAGCTGGCAGTTCATAATTATTATCAATTGCTTGTTGTCCAAGTGAAATTTACCAATTATATATAAATTTCCCAATGAATAGTCTTGTTCTATATTACATTCATAGTCTACTCTATCAATTCTTCCTCTATAAATAACATTAGACTCCTCAGAAGAACCAAAATCCATAAATTCGTTAATGCTGATTGCATCAGCAAGTATCATCGGTTTTGGACAAATTACTTCTTCAGTTACATTCTTATTAAAGGGATTTATGTTATATTTAGTAAGATCTGGCATACCAAGATTTGGCATACTAAAATCAGACACTGTTTCACATGCTGATAAAAATGCAACTAATAAAATTGGAAGGAACTTTTTCATTTATTATTCGTGAAATATATTTGAACTATCATTTTGTTATATATATTATTCATAATATCATTTGTAAATCTATATAAATATACTTTGTTGAATACTTGTGTGGATAATAGATAAAACAATAAGGAAACAAGTAACATAAACGAATTAAACATACATTTAGCAAACCCTAGGGGCTTTTGTGCTGGAGTTGAGAGAGCAATTCAGATCGTAGAGCAAGCGTTATTGGAGTATGGACCACCTGTTTTTGTAAGGCATGATATCGTGCATAATAAAACGGTTGTTAATGAACTAAAATCAAAAGGCGTGATATTCGTTGAAGAACTGGATGAGATACCAAACACAAAGCAACCAATTATCTTTTCTGCACATGGTGTAGCTAAATCGGTCATTAATGATGCAGAGAATAATAATCTAAATATTATTGATGCTACTTGCCCATTAGTTTCAAAAGTTCATATTGAAGCAGCAAAACTTTACAATAATGGATATGAAATTATACTAATTGGGCATAAGAATCACCCAGAAGTAATCGGTACTATTGGACAATTGCCAAATGGATCAATAAAATTAATTGAAGATATAGAAGATGCTAAAAATTTTACTCCAAATCAGACAAATAAATTAGCTTATATTACTCAGACAACATTATCCGTAGATGATACCATTGAGATCATTCATTTACTAAAATCAAGATATCCAACTATTAAATCACCTCATAAAAATGATATATGTTATGCAACCACAAATAGGCAAGAAGTCGTAAAAAGTATTTCTAAATTAGCGGATGTAATTTTTGTTGTTGGTTCAGAACATAGTTCAAACTCTCAAAGACTGGTTGAGGTAGGTAAAAAATCTGGTTGTAAGGCTAGCTATTTAATTGAAGATGAAACTAAAATAAAGTGGGATGTTTTAGATAATATCAAAAATCTAGCAATTACTGCCGGTGCATCGGCTCCTGAGGTTATTGTTGAAAGAATAATAAAAGAAATTTCAAAGAAATATAAAATTAATTTAGTTCATAATACATATACAGAAGAAAATATAAGTTTTAAATTACCTAAGATTCAAAGATAGATGAATAAATGGCGGTATATACCAAAGTAGATCTAGTAGAGGCTCAAAATTTTATTGATAAAAATTATGAGCTGGAAGACATTTTGTCTATTGTTGAGATCTCAGAAGGGGTAGAAAACACTAACTACATTTTAGAGACTAGAAACGACAAATATATCCTGACTTTATATGAAGACCGTGTCTCAGTTTCAGATTTACCATTCTTTATTGATTTGATGGTTTATCTTGATGAGAGAAATATAGTATGTCCAAAACCAATAAGGATGAAAAATGGTAAATATATTGAAGTTCTTAATGAGAGATATGCAGCAATATTTAGTTTTTTGAGTGGGAAGTCTACTCGAAAAATAACAAATAAAAATTGTTTCCTAGTTGGGCAGACACTTGCAAATCTTCATGAACAGACTTCTGAAATAAAAATAATGCGCCAGAATCAACTATCTCAAAAACATTTACATAAATTATTTGACTCAATAGAAAATGAAACTTTTACAATTAAAAAATCCCTTCAATCTGAAATTAGGGATGAGTTAAATTATTTAAATTCAAATTGGCCTACAGACCTTCCGAGTGGAATAATTCATGGTGATTTATTTCCTGATAATATATTTTTTAGTGGTGATGAACTAAGTGGAGTTATAGACTTCTATTTTGCATGCAACGATTTTTACGTATTTGATATTGGTATATCTATAAATGCTTGGTGCTTCGAGAAAGATAATTCATTTAATATTACTAAGGCAAAGCATTTGCTCCAAGGATATAACTCAATTAAAGAACTAACTTATAAAGAAATTGACTCGTTACCAATCATGTGTAGGGGAAGCGCTCTGAGATTCTTATTAACAAGATTAATTGATTGGAATAAACCAGGTGATAATGCCCTTGTCACACCAAAAGATCCTATTGAGTATTATGCAAAATTAAAATTTCATCAAACTGTAATTAGTGCAAAGGACTATGGACTATATGACTGATAGAGTTGAAATCTATACTGATGGTGCGTGTTCTGGTAATCCAGGTATTGGTGGTTGGGGTGCTTATCTTAAATATAAAGATAATGTAAAGGAATTATCAGGATCTGCTGAAAATACCACAAATAATCGGATGGAATTAGTTGCAGCAATTGAAGGATTAAAGATTTTAAAAAAAAGTTCTGAAGTTAATTTATATACTGACTCTGTTTACCTCAAAGATGGAATAACAAAATGGATATTCAATTGGCAGCAGAATAATTGGAAAAATGCTAATAAAAAAGATGTAAAGAATAAAGATCTATGGATTCAGCTTCTTGAAGTAGTTAATAAGCATGATATTAATTGGATATGGGTAAAGGGACATGAAGGTAATATAGGAAATGAAATTGCAGATAATCTTGCAACATCTGCAATAACCAATTTTAGGGATTTATAATAAAATCTTCTAAGAAATACTGTCCCTCTGTTTTTATTAGAAACGTCATTTTAATATCTTTACTCTCAAAATTTTCAACATATGATCTGAATTTATAATTATAATTCATATAATTTTCTTGTTGGGATTGGTTATCGGATAAAAAATATTCCTCCGAAGTTAATGGGAATATAGCATTAATCTTTTTACTAAAGGTAATTTGAAGATTATCATTTGATGATGAGTCATTAAATTTAATATCGTTTATAAATGTAATGCCATCGCTTCTGTATTTTGGAATATTTTTTAATGCACTTTGAATTAATTTGTATCTAATCTTACTATCATTTCTCTGCTTTTCATCTAATTGAAAAACAATATTTTGATTAATAGGAATGCAAACAAGATTACAAATTCCAAAATTCATTTCTAAAACAATATCATCTCCATATTTATAGTTTTCGAGTGAAATAGTAATTGGTATTAGAACTGCGTCCTCATAAATATAATTAGTTCCAAATTCATCTTTTAATAGCTTGGGTGTTGGCCAATTAATAGAATAATGATTGATATACTGGTTCTTGATAATTATTGAGGGCTCAATTCCACTATCACCTGGGTTTGACCAATAGGTATAAGTATTGTCGTCTAATATTACTTCCACACCAATGTAGGTCAATCCACTGCGAACTTCCGATGTAATAATTCGTATTTTTGAATAGGTATTCTGATACCATTCATCATTACCTTCATCTAATACTAATCTATTCATTACACCTAGTACGATTAAAAATAGTACAAAAAATAGATTGGTTAGTATTCTAATATTTTTGACCATTGTTAATTTCATTATATTTTTTTTTTGTGAGAGCAAATAGTAAATGGTCTTCCCATTTACCATTAATACGGAGAAACTCTTTTGCATAACCT
>Ga0213864_10000711_pt1 | contig 15131 bp, 21 predicted proteins | sample PICome_5_FD_160078 | JGI IMG/M metagenome (GOLD analysis project Ga0213864, IMG submission 160078) | Coastal seawater microbial communities near Pivers Island, North Carolina, United States - PICO247 | ecosystem: Environmental > Aquatic > Marine > Coastal | place: USA: North Carolina... | reverse complement strand
CGCGCGTAATGACGGCGTACCCGCACCCCTTCAGTACCGCGTTGGCGATAATGGTCTCCCAAAAGTAGAACGGGGTTTCATGCTCGTTGGGCCGGTAGGTGCAAACATCAACGGCCGGGTGCTGGTATACGACGTCGCGGCGCCTGCCGTCGGTCGTGTACAGGTTCAGGCCCAAGCTGGCCACCGTGCTGGCAATCTTGTATACGCAAGCGTAAACGGTGGAGATGCGCACGCTGGTGTCATGGGTGACGTTGGCGCCGGCTGCGGTAGTGCCATACAGGCCGACAGCGGCCACAACGTCTTCGGGGCGATCCAAGCCCACGCGCATACGCGCTTGCTTTACAAATCGTTGTATGCGATTAGCCATACCGCAAGATAACAAGGGCAGAGCACCGTCGCGCCCTGCCCCGTCATTAAACCAAATATGAACCGTGTCATAGACTCACAACCTCCAAAAGAGGCTCTTCCTCCTGAGCGTTGTTAAAGTAACAACCCATAGCCATAATGGACGCTACTATGCCGTCGACTTTCTGACTCTCGCTGTTCTTCTTCTTGGTCACCTTGATGTTGTCGGCTTCGTCGCGCGCCAGGTGTACGCACCCCATCTGCCACCGCAACACGTCATGGCCGCCGTGCAGGACTTTACCCTTACACATCAGCAATTCGAACTGCTTGGTGGGGTAACTCATCGATGCGTACCCCTGACCGAACGGCTGGCAGTCGATGCCGTCAAGGAACGGCACCACCAGGTGCGCTATGTATCGGTCATAGGCCAGCGCCTGCAAGTCGTAGTCGAGTGCCAACTGCTTGATGTACTCGCGCACAGCTACCATATCGGTCACGTTGCCGTCGGTGATCGTGACGAAGCCGAGGCGGTCAAAGGTGTAGTAGTCGACGCCGCCACTAAGCTGCTTGCTGTTGGCCTTGTCTTCGTTTACGAAGTGGTGGCACTTCAGGTAGAAGCAGTCATTGACCTCATCGCGAAAGATGAGCGCCACAGCCGTGAGGTCTTTGGTGCTGGATAAGTCCATGCCCGCATAGCACGGTAGGCGCTTCAGGTACTCTTCGTCAATGGCTTCGCCGCCGCGCATGAACTCTGCGTCAGTTATCCAGCGTTCTTCGCTTGCGGTCCATATGTTGAGGTGCAAACGCAGGAACGTGTTGATTTGTCGTGGGTTCTCCTTGCACCGCTTTACTTCCTGTTCAAAGTAATCCTTCTTGCAAATTGTACCGTAACCAGGGTTGGCCTTCTTCCATGTCGTTTCCTGCGTCCAGTCGTCGTCCTTATCAGCAGAATAGATAACCGGCAAGAATGTCTCATCCTCAACGCTGCCTTCCTTAACCTTCCTCGCGTAGTCATGCAACTCCCAACATATGGAAGAAGTGTCATGCCCGGCGGTGGTGATGGCAATAACCAGGGGCTGGGTACGTGCGCCGGTCGAAGTCTTCAGAACGTCATACAGGTCGCGATCAGGAAACACGTGCAGCTCGTCGAGAATGACGGCATGGGCGTTGAATCCATGCTTCGTGTTGGCTTCAGCCGATATGGCTTTGTAGAAGCTGTTCTTGTAGTGGATGGAGTTGCGCAACACCTTGCCGTGGCCCGATAGCTTCGGGTTGGTGGCGCACATAGCTGATGCGATTTCAAAGACGATACGCGCCTGGTTGCGGTCACCCGCTGCCGAGATAATTTCAGCGCCTGGTTCGCCGTCAGCGAATAGCATGTAAAGGGCGATGGCGGCGCAAAGATTGCTTTTGCCGTTCTTCCTAGGTACCTCAATGTAGGTCTGCCGATACTGGCGAAGGCCATCTTCACGAAGCGTACCGAAAAGAGGTCGTATGATGTCGTCCTTCTGCCAGTCCTCCAATATGAACGGCTTGCCACCCAACGCCCCCTTGACGTGCGTACAGTACGTTTCAATCCACCTGACCGCGTGTTCGCCCCGTTCCTCATCATAATAGCCGGCCATGGTCCAAAATGTACTGCACAGCCGAGCGCGCGCCGTTGGGGTAGGTTCTCTCCTGCGTCATACCGCAATGGTGCCACACCACGTCAAGCTGTTCTTCGTCGGTGAACGGGAACGAATCCACGCTGAAACCCAGCCTGACAATAAACACCCCACGGTAAGTGGCGCTTGCGTTCTCGAACGCGTCGTTCATCTCGTGCAAGCTGGCCAGCGTCTTCGGGGCGCTCAGTCTCTCCCCTGGGTTCTTCCATTCAAACATGCACCAAAAGTCTTTGGCGTGGTTGCGGTATATGCAGTCGACGTCATGGATTGTTACGCTTCGCGGCGTCATCTCATCGAGGTAAAGGTTCATCGGGTGGATGCGCCCACGGTTCCTTATTTGGCTCATTGGAAGTCTGGGTCTTCTACCTCGGCGCTACTAATGCCGACAGCTTTGATGTACGCGCGCTTCTTGTCGCGCAGCCTTTGTAGTTCGATGTACTCAGGTCGGGACTTGATGTAGGTCTGTCCCTTGTCGCCCTGGGTCTCGTACACCATGCCCTCGCGGTCCACGATGTCCTGCAACGTGGCTTCCTCGTCAATGATCTTGGCCAACGTAAACAGCAGTTGGCGCGTGTTCTCGTCGGGTTCGCCTGTGCGGCGCATGTTCTCTACTAGCTTGTTGAATGTGTCCATTGGGAACGATTGTAATTTTCTAAAACTCTGCTCGACTGACAGCCACGATGTCAGCTCTGTGCGCTGTCATTTTTGCCATAGGCTACCGGTATGTGGCTCTCACGGCCGCTCTTAGTGTTGTGGCATCGATGGCACATCGACTGGTGGTTGTATGGATCCCAAAAGTTGCCGCCCATCCTCACAGGCACGATGTGGTCGACTACCTCGGCGATCTGACCGCACTCCACACACAGTGGATGGTAGGTGAGATGCACCACGCGATACTTACGCCACGCTGTCGTGTTGTAGCGCTTCTCCTGGTGGCGTCGCTCATGCATCTGCTTGCGCGGCTTCGGGTCGGGCATCCTAGGCATGGCGCTTGTCTATCATGTTGTGCAGCTCGTCCACGTACTTGTGTAGGGCGTTGAGTACCTCAATCTGATCGGGCGTGGCTGTGCGCCTCAGTACGCTGAACGCCTCGGCTGTTGTCTCGCGTGCTTCTTGTGTCATGGTAAGGTGTTGAGTAGGCTGCGTATGATGAGCAGCATGATGAACCAAAAGAGTCTATTGGGCATGGTGTATCAGAATGATGATGAACGTGATGAGCGCGCCCACGATACCCAGGGCCGCTATGTTGTATGTGCTGTTAGGCTTCATGGCTATCGTTTATGCGTTTGGCACGCTCTAGATCTGTGCGCAATCTGTACACCTCCTGCTTCCATAGCTTATACTGATCAGCGTGGTGTTGTCGCATTTTCAGGGCGTGCTCTATGTCGCTCTCGATGCGTGCCGTGTCAATCTTCATGCTTCTTGATTTGTGCTTTCAGTGCTTCTATCGCGCGCGACTCTCCATACGCTAAATCGCGGCGCTCGTCCTTCAGGTAGTTGTCAAGGCGCCGTTGGTGCCATTGCACATCACGGCGTAGCGCCTCCACGTCGACGCGCTTAACGGCCCTCTGAGGCACCTTCTCGGCGCTCCTACGGTACCACGCCAACGCTACCGGCCTCCACTTCGCTATGGGGCCTGTCTTGGTGCGCCAGCTCCTCGCATCGTAGTAGGCGTAGAAATCGCGCGCCCAAGGTTCGATGTGACTGCGGTGCGATGTCGCCTCGCGATCGTTGAGGTGCTGGAAGTAGTCGCGCACCTGCTGCCAGTGTATAGGCTTTACCTCATCCTTCCTATCATCCATATTATTAAGCTTATTATTAGACTCTGTATTAATCTTATTATTACGGGTAGAAGCTGGCTTCCACCCCCCCTGGAAGTCTACTTCTACCCCCCTAGAAGCTAGCTTCCACCCTAAGGTGCGTTTGCTTCCACCCTCCAGGGCCTCCACATACCCCCCGTCAATGAGCTTATTGACCGCTGCCGAGGCGGTGCGCTTGGACACCCTCAGCAGCTTCGCAAAGCCTGTGTTAGTCATAAAGCACGGTTTCCCGTTCTCGGTGTACCCATAGATCACGGCAGCCGTCAAGCGCTCGGTTACGTTCAAGCCTTCCAGGTTCCATATCTCCATTGGTACGATCAGGTGCTTGCGTGCCATTACGTGCCGCTGTACATCGAAGCGTCGTTGTAGAACACGTCGTAGTTGTCCTCGAACAGCTTCTTCACCGTTACGGTCCACTCGTTGTCCTTGTATCGCTTCGCTACGTTGCCGCTGGCACCCTTGACAAGCGAACTGACGTGCCTACGCACTTCGTGGCGGCTGCTTACCCACCACACAAAGCGTTCGCCTAGACCAGGGCACTCAAATACCGCCTTGTATACCGCCTCGGTCACAGCACGTTGTTTCGCTTCAGCATCTGCACGATCTCCAAAAAGTCCTCGAGGTGGAGCGCCGCAATAGGCGGCTGGTGGTTGCGCTTGTGGATCACAACGTTGTAGTTGCTGTCCAATGGCATGCGCTCCAGTATCTCGTGGATATTCAGGCTGCGTTCGTGCGCCTTGCATTGCAGGTTAAACGGTGGCGTGTTGGTGAGGTCGACGCCCATATCGTCCAGCTTCTTACTGGCGAAGCTTGTGCGTTCCACATCCCCACCGAACAGCCGCATCCATATTTTGGCCATCTTGAGTTCGAATCGCTTGCCTTTATCCCTTGAATTGATCACAATCGAAATCTAAGGCAGGCACCCACGCCGGCGCGTCCATCATGCCGTGCCCTGGTGTCGTCTCGTGGTCGTTGTGCGGCTTGCCGTCCCATGCGCGGTACAGCTCCAGCAGCCGTTCCCACTCTAGGTGGCCGCGCGCGATATAGTGCGGCTCCAGCTCCACCACGTTGACGTGGTGAGGTGCCGCGCTCTCGACCGCTACGATGAAGTACGACTCGGGTTCATAGCCACCCAGCACCGCCGCACGTTCGTATATGGCGGCCTGCATGTAGTACTTGAAATCCCAAATGGTGCGCTGTAGGCTGTGGTGGTCTACGCGCTGCGTCACCTTCAGGTCGATCATGGCCCAACTGGTAATGCCGTCAATGATGCCGCGATGCGGTATCCCGCACTGCTCGATGGTAAACGGCTTTTCGGCTTCGCTGAGGTCTGACAGCAGCCCACCGGCAAACGGGTGCGCCATCAACCGCTCTGCGCAAGCTCGCACGTCCATGGCCTCTTTGACTGTCAGTATGTCGCGGCCCTGGTTCTCCTCCTCAAACGCCTTCCAATCTTTGCCGCGCCTCGTCCCGTCGTATACGACCACGCTCTGCTCGTATCGCTCAGGCTCCAACACCGCACGGTGGACCATGGTACCGAACCGCATGGCGGCAGTCTCCACGCGCTTGCCCTCCTTGTAGTGAATAAACGCTAGCGGTGAGCGCGCGAACGCCTTGAGGCTGCTGAACGACAGCGGGTAATGTTGCTCTTTATCTGACACGGTAAATTGGGTTTTCGGTTAGTTTAAACAGCTCGGCGTTGACCTCATCCAAGCGCTTGTCGATGCGCAGCATGGCCTTTTGGCTGAATATCTTGCTTGCGGTACGTGCGACGGTCGTGCTTTGAATGCACATCAGCGCCCACCGCTCATGTCGTAGCTCGGTGATGGCTTGGGCTGTCTTCTCGTCGTATACGTGGTCCTTGAACGTTACTGCCTTCTCCTTCATCAGAACGGCAAATCATCGGTTTGCGGCTTCTGCTTCTCGATGCTGAGTGCCGGCAGATCCTGCAAGAATGGATTGTCACCGGTGTACAGCTTGGTGAGGTCGATGTACTTGCCCGACTCAGAGGCGAACGCCAACAGGTTCTCTTCCAACGGCGACTTGATGCCGGTGACGTTGTACTTGGTGTCGAGGCCCTTGCCTACGCGCGACACGACCAGCTCATATGCCGTCCAATGCTCCTCCTTGAACAGCATAAACATTTGATCAATAATGGTGCGCTGTGAGAACGACCACACCTTGATGTTGCCGCCCTTGCCGTCCTGGTCATACTCGAATACGACGAACGCCGCGAACTTCTTCGGCTTCTCGTCGCTGATGGCGTGTTCGGGGCGTGGCGTGTCAGGCTCCCACCGTACCGGCTTGCCTTCCACAAACAGTTCGTAACCCGTAATGGGCTTCGACAGCAGACGCAAGCTGCGCTTGTCGCCGTCTTGAAATTTCACGTAGTCGCTGGCGGCGCTATCTGATTGCGCCAAAAAATTAAAGATGTCTTGGGACATAATTGGGTTGTTTGATGGCCCCAAGTACGTCCAAGAATCACGCAGGGAAAAAAATTAATTCTGCGGTTTATCAACCTTCGACTGTTTATTCAGCGCTTTGCGCAGTCTTACAAGGTTGAGGGCCACCAGACTAACGGCGCCCAATGCGCTCAATGTCCAGTCGACGGCATCTTGCCAGCGCGCCAACTCCCACCCTAACCAGGCGAGGTTTAAAGCCAGCAGATCGTAACCGTCGTTCATGTTTCAAACATACTGAATATAAGCGGGAGGACTCCTACAAAACACAGGCAGACAGCCTCCCACGTGATGCCGTGGACCACTATCTGTTCGCATGCTGTGGCCACGATCACGCCGCCGATACTGTTGCGTACCGACCACCGCCGAAGGTTGCCTTTACTGTTGGCGAGGTCACTGCCCAGGGCAGGCCATGAACCGTTGGAGTCCTTGGAACTCCTCAGCAACTTCGAAAGACGGGCAAGCCTTCGAACTATACTCGCGGTGTCCATGTAGCGTCAAGGGTTGGTTGAGTGTGATGCACAGCGCACGGCATAGCCGTTTAATGCTGGCCTTCTGTTCTCTGGTCATGGTGTTCTTCGGGTGGCCGCTGACGTCCAGCCCGCCGATGTAACAGATGCCGATGCTGTCGGCGTTGTGGCCCTTCACGTGCGCACCGGTGTCGCTGATGGGGCGCCCGCTTTCTACGGTCCCGTCAAGGCGCACAACGTAGTGGTAGCCTATGTCCCGCCATCCCCTGGCTAGGTGCCACGCCCTAATGGTGTCGGCCGTGAAGTCCTCGCCCTCCCTTGTGGCCGAGCAGTGCAGTATTACCCTGGTTATCTCCCTCACTTGCTCTTGCGCTGGATCACGTACCACTGGCCATTATAGCACAACACTGCAATGCCGTCATAGCTTCGGTCCATTTGGAAGTAGCTGTTGCCGTCGATGCGCACGCCGTTGTTATACTCTGCCGTAATAATGCCAATGCGGTAGTACTCGTTAGCGCTGATCGTGTCGTCGCTTTTAAAGCGCAACATGCGGCCTTCGTTGTCTGCCACCTTGGGCAAGTAGATAAGCCCAAAGCCGGTAGCGGTATCTACCCAGCTGTTCATATACATAAAGCCGTTGGTGCTGTCCTGGTCAATGCGGTGCGTGCTGCCTGACGTATGGTCAATCTGCTGGACTGCGACATACTGCGGCAAGCTGCCCGTGTACAGGTTGTCGAAGTTGGTCGCGATGATGTTCGCGTCGTTGCTCCCGCTGGGCGCAAAGCGGTCGTTGGGGCGATCGCTCTTGACCTCATCGGTGCGAAAGCTGATGTTGGCAGTGGAGGCGTTGAGCTGGAAGCGCTCGATGCTCAACTCACTGTCGTTGGCGCTATAGCTGTACTCGTGGATTACGTGGTCGTCACTGCTTTCGCGTAGCAGATGGAACGGCCAAAGCATAGTGCTGGTCGGCAGGTACACTTGGCCGCTACGAATGCGGTGCGGGAGCTGCGTGTTGTACAGTATCTCGCGCACGCCTAAGCGGTGAATGGGATACACGTCGGTTGTCTGACTGCTGACCCACTCCTGAACATTGCCGCTGTAGAAGAAACCGCCGCTGTGCCACTGTATAGCTGACCCGCCGGTAGCATAGTCGATAGCTGTGCTGCCTGTGAGTATGTTGTCCTGCGTAATAGTAACCTGGTTGTCGAGGCTGCTCTCGCTACTAAACGTCACTACGTCGCCGACGGGTTCGTTGCCGTCGCCAGGGAACACTCGCACAATGAAGTAAACGTTGTTGGTGGGTAGGCTGCCGGTCTGGTCGCTACCGCCGATGCCGACGATGACCACGTTTAGCGTAACGTCGAGGCCGACCTCATCGTCTACCAGCTGTGGCACTTGTACGCTCAAGCTGTTTGATGCCTCAAAGCCATAATACGCATAGTAATTGCCAATCACCACGCGCTTGACGCCCGCTGTACCGCTCCAGCCGGTGTCGGTGTAATACTGATCGCCGAACTTGATAGTGAAGTCGGCGCGAATCGTGTAGTAGTTGCCGTTGTCTAGCGGGGCGCTACTTACGTCATCAATCTCGATGTTGTAGTTGAGCGTAATCAGGTGAGTGCTACCCGCAAAGTATGTGCGGTCGTCGTCGGCTAGCTCAAGGTCGTTGGTCGAGGCGCTCAAGCTGGTGAAGCCAGTAAGCCCCTGCAACAGCCACTCGTTGCCCTTCAGTAAACGCAAGCGGTCGATGCGCTTTGCGGGTCTGCTGTACTCGATGACGTTGCCAGCCATGACCGTGTAGTCGGTGCCGGCAGTGACTAGCTGAGTGCTGACCCAGCTAATTTTGTCCAGCGAACTCCACGTAGCTGCGGCGTTGGTCTTGGTGCGGGCCGCGAGGTCGGCGCTATACACTGTGCCGTCGCTGCGCTGCTGGTACTTGTTCATAGGTAGGAAGTACCACAAGCCTTGAGCCTGAAACACGCGCGCGTTGAACGTAATGGCCAAGCTGCGCAGCACCTCGTATGCGTTGTAATACTCGAACGGTTGCGTGCCCGCGATCACGGGTTCGTACAAGCCGATAGCTAGAAGCAGGTCGCTACCGCCGTAGTCGTCAGGCACGAAGTCGTTGGCGTAGCGTAGGAACGTATCGCTGTCGCTGTATAAGCTGGAGCACCGCGTAAGCGCGAGCGCGCGCGTGATGTATTCGACGGGCGTGGCAGTGGATTGCGACAAGCCTATGTCGTCGGTGCTGGTCAGCTGGAGCTGAGCAAGGTCGTCGCTGGCCGTGAAGTCGACGGCGCTGGGTTGCGGCTCGTCGGCCTGCTGAATGCGTTCGGGCAACAGCACGCCCCGCCAGAACGTGTAGGTGTTAGCTGGTGTGCTGGGCTCAGCTATAACTTCAACTAGAAAGCGGCCCTCCTCAGCTGCGGGCAGTACCGTATTAAGCCACGTGTCGAAGTCGCCGCCCTTGTTGTATAGCGTAAAGTCGAGGCGGCTGGCAATAATCGGCTGGTACTGGTCTTGGTTGTCGCCCTCGTAGCTAAGCTTGAAGCCAGGCACGCCGACAAGCAGCTCGCTACTGCCGCCGGTGTAGTCGTTGTCAAATATGTTGATGCGATACTCGACGCCTACGTCGTTCTTGAAATCGCTATAGAATCGTACTGCCATTAGAAGCCTCTGATGCGGTTGCGGTCCAGCAAGCTGCGCTCGTTGCTGATGAGTATGTCGTTGCCGCGAATCATGCCGCTGACCGTAATGTTGCCGCCCCCTATCATACTCTTCAGCTTGTCCAGTGGCGCGATTACCTCAGGGTTGCTCATGCTAGTACCTGGTCCCTCGCCGACCATGCCGAGGACTGGCCCGGTAACCAATCCACCCGAAGCGAAGCCGGGTATACCCATGCCCGCACCCATGAATGCACCGAAGCCAGCCTTGCCGCCGGTCAGCTCGGCTACACCGGTAGCGCCGCCCGTCAGTACCGCAAGCACAGCAAACGTCGCGGCCAGCGCCGCAGCCTTCTTAATCAATCGGCCCAGCACATCCATCATGTATTCGCCGAACGATTGGGTGCTGTCCATGATAGCCGTGAATGCGCCTTCAAAGAATGCAGGCAACTGATCGCGGGCAACCTGTGCCAGCGCACTCAGGCGTGTGGTTACCGTCTCGCTCAGTACCTCGTAGCTCCCTTTCAGTGTATGCACCGCCGCCGACTGCGCCATGATGTCGCTGGCCGTAGTGCGCTGCATCTCCTTCGCCTTCTCCATGGCGGGCAGCATGTCCACCATTATGGTTTCGGCCAACGCTTCGGCGTTGTGTACCTCCTTGTCTGTCGGTGCGGGCAGTGCGCTAATGGTTACGCCCTCGCCGTATTCGAGGTCGGCCGTGGCTTTGGTCAGCTCCCAAATCGCGTCGCTGGTGTCTTGGATTTGGTCGTTGTAGCGGCCTACGTTGTTCCTGCTGATTTGCTTTTCGAACTTGTCGCCCAAACTGCCCACGCTGGCGGCCGCTTCCTCTACCGCCTTGGCTTGTTTCAGTTGCGCCAGCTCAGTTTCCAAGGCGCGCCGCTTGGTGTTCAGTGCAAGTATCGCCTGCTCCTTGTCCAGCTCCTTGGTGCGCACAATGAAGTTCTCGGTTTCCTCTCGCGTGGTCTTAACGCTAGCCTTGAGCGTGGCCATAGCACTCACCAACAACATGGTACCGGCCACGACCGCACCAATCGGGTTGGCAGCCATCACCACGTTAAGCGCCAGCATAGCCGTGCGCGCCTTCATCAATGCGCCGACCATCATCATCATGGGACCGGCAGCAGCAGCAATAGCGGCTATGGTAATGGCCACCTGCTTCTGCCTGTCGGTGAGGTCGGTGAAGCTGCGCACCAACGCTTGGATGCGTGGGATGAGCGGGCGCAGCATGTCGTTGATAAGCCGCCCGAACTCCTCGCTCAGGTCGCCCAGGGTATTCTTAAGCTGCGTGAACGGTCCCATGCCGGCCGCTGCCGCCGCTTCGGCACTGCCACCGTACTGCTTTTCCAGCTCGTCCAGTATGATGGTCTGCGCTTCGGCCAGTCGCCCCGTCTCGGTCAGCGACTTAATGACCTCCTTCTGATCGGCGCTAAACTGTATGCCCGACCGAGACAGCGCGGTGAGGTTAGCGATGGGATCGTTGAGCGCTTTACCCAGTTGTATGCTTGCACTCTTCAGGTCGCCGTCTAAGCGCGTGGCGAGGTCCAGCGCTACGGCCTGCGTGCGTGCAAAGTTGTCGCCGGCAATGTTGGTGAAGGTCAGCAGCTGTGCCGTTGCGTCTTTCAGGATTTCCTCGTCACCAAAGATGGTCTTGTTCTGCAAGTCGCTAGCCATCTGCTGCAACTGCTGAGACGTGAACCCTACCTGGTCACCTGTAGACTTCAGGCCCGCTTCGACCTGCGCGATTGCCTTGGCTTGCTCGTCGAACGCCTTTACCGCGCTGGCCCCCATGAGTGCCAAGGGCGCGGTAATGCCTAGGCTCATGTTGCGGCCAACGTTGCTGACCATGGCTTGAATCTCGCCGAAGTTGCGCCTAAAGTTTCCCTTCACGCGCCGCAGGTCGGCGTTGAGTTTAGTCATGCCCCTAGGGGACAGGCCTATGCTAACCTTTAGATCCTTAAGCTTTGCCATTGTTCAAGTTCTTGAGTGCGTTGGCAATCAACTTATTGTTGCCCTTCTTCTTCGTCTTCTTCTCCCATGGGAAGATACACAGGTCTGTAGGCTTAATGCGACTTCCCTTCTTGCTATGTGGCTGTAGCGCAAGCGTCGCCGCCCACCGGGTGCGCTCCCATTCTTGGCGCTGCTTCATCTCCTCCCACTCGTTCATGCCCTGGGCCGCTAGGCAAAACTCCTCGAACGTCATGTCATAAAACACAGACGGGTCGAACCGTAATTGGCCCAACCCGATCTGCATGCACCTATCGAATGTCAGCGGTTCGCTGCTACTTTTTTTTTGATGTGCCGCCGCCGAGCATCTCGCCCACGGCCGCACCCAGCGGCTCCAAGTCTGTGAAGTCGATGAGTCCAAGGAAGTCGTCCAGCTCATACTTGAACGGCACGTCGGCATGCTTGGCGCCTGACTGTGCCATGAAGTAGACCAGCGTTCCCACTTCCACTACGTCGTCGCTCAACTTGCCGATGTCAATGCCGGCTTCGCGCTTGGCGTTGGCCAACGCACGCATGTCGCAACGTAGGGTGAACTCCTTACCGCTAAGTGTCAGTTTCATTAAGCTACGACCTGGATGATTGCGCCATTGATTTCGAACGTAGCTGAGTAGCTCACGTTGTCTTCGGTGGCTGCGCTCACCTCCACGCTAGTACAGTAAGCGTTGCAGGTGTAGTTGTAGTCATCTGAAGCATCGTCGAAACCAAACACCAAAGCGACCTCACTGCGTGCGGTGAGCGTAGTGAACAGCGTACCGCCGGCACCGCCGGTACCGTCGTCGTCCACAAGGCCGCTGACGCTGATGCTACCTGAGCGCAGGCCCTCAGCAAGGTCGCGCCAACCGGCTGAATCTTTGGTAGTGATGTCGCGCGTCTCCATGCTGATGGAAATGCTGCCTTCGGTTTGATCGGGCAACGCCGTGCCGCCGATGCTGAGAAGGAATACTGTGCCGTTAAGAATGGCCATTACTCTGTGTCTTTAGTGTTGTTCGCGATGATGGCATTGAACAGCAAGTCCACGTATGCGAATACGCGGTCATCTGAAATGCTGGGTGTGAGGTTCACTACCACTTTGGCAAAAGCCATTGCCGCTAACAGCAGCTCGGCCCAGTTCTGTACAATGAAATCCATGCCAGCAATTTACAGACTATCACCGAACCAACCCGCCGCCTCAGCTTGTTCTTGCGTCAAAACTTCTGCGTCGCTAGGCATGAGGTATTGGAACATGACCACCTCGTTGGTCGCTAGGTAAAACGTCATGCTGTCGCGCTCTTCTTGCGTGAGCTGTGGGAAGAGTGCAATGAGCGCATGCAAGTCGCGCTCAGGATGCACCTTGATCGTGAGTGTAGTGTCACCGACGCAAGCCCACTCGCCGGTAGTGGGGTGCTGGATGGTGGCCAGCAGCATCGTCGTGGTGCGCCCTGGTTCGTGGAGGTGCTTGGGCAACTTCAGGTTGTACAGCTCGCGGCTGATGCCTTTGGCGCGCTGCTCGCTGGTGAGGTTCAGGCGCGGCGTTACGGGGAGGTAGACGGTGCTCATGTGTATATGCTGAAGTAGCTGTTGATGTCAGTCTCGATGGCGGTGCGGTTGCTGGATTGGTCGGCTTCATAATAAATAAACTCTTGAATAGTGCCCGTGAAATCTTTACCCAAATCACCTCTATCCCCAATGATTAAGGATAAAGTGCCGCCGCTTCTTGCATCATACGTTTGTGTTGCAGCAGTACCGTCCAAATACATATTGTTTTCGCCTGCGCTGCTATTGCACTGGTTGAAAAGAAGTATTTGACCATCTACCGCGTCTTCGCCCGCCGTGTAGTCACTTCCACCGTATCTATATCGAGAACCGATTTTATTCGCTGACCCCAGGCCGCCAGTACCTACCGAAAACTGGCGCGGCGGTATAGCATTTTCTGAAATTTGATATATAACCTCATCCGTTGGCACATCTACCGCAACCACAGAAATAACAGTTATATCTGAGAGGTCAATATTCATCGCAGTATTTTGCAAACTGGTCGCGCTTGTCGTGCAATCAATCGCCGGCTTCCCGTTCTCGGTAATGACCGCCGTACCGTTGTATATCTGCGGCTGGTTGCCTGCCGTGCTTTGCGTCGCGTTGTTGGCCGTGCCACCTACGTTTGCTTGATCGTACCACACCGAGACGTAACCGGCTGATGCACCGCAATGGGTTGCGATGGCTGCCGTGTCCAGGTCGCCGTTACTGTCGAATCCAATATCAGCTTCGGCATCGTCGCTCGCGCGTCGCACCTTCATGCAGTAGCCGGTAAAGTCTTTGTCCAGCTTACGCACTGAGTACGCCGCCGCCGCGCCGGTGTAGGTGTCAAGTAGCAAATCAGTAGCCGCCGCCGTCGTCGTGCGCACCATCTTCAGCGACAGCGGCAACGTGCCGCGCGTCTCGGCTGTGGCGTCGGTCTCGTTGAGGCCGGCAAGTAGCGCCGCCTTAGCTGTCGCAAAGCTGGCGTTGTCTGCGGGCTGTGTGGTGTACTCGGTCCAGTCGCCTGCGGTGTCGGGATCGGCCAGGTACTTGGTCGAGTAGTACAGCGTTCTGTTGATGGTGTCGGTCTCGCCTACGTCGCTGACTTCGCTTTCGGCATACCCGTCGCCGTCGGGCCGCGCGGTGTAGTATATCTCCAGCGTAGCCGTGGCGCCGCTGCGCTCGGTCTCGGCGTCGCTGCTGTAGCGGTTGTGGTAATGCGTCTTGGTGGCGTACCTGGTATCGAAGCGCGTGTTAGTGAAGTAGAAGTTTACTTCGCCTTCGTTTATCTCCTCTGTCGTCAGCTCAACGTTGCCATCAACGCCAGGTTCAATCGCGTTCACCGTTTGCACATAGCTGCTTAGGTCGCTGGGCAGTACGTGCGTGACGAACTCGTAGCCGGTGCGCGTGCTGTTGACGGCCAGCACTTGGCCCGCCGTGCCGATGCCGGCAGGCGTATCGCTGAGGTCGCTGATAAGCGCGGCGCCGATGCGCACATCTACGCGCGCGTCAGTGTAGTACAGGTTGGAGCCTTCAGGTATCTCGGTGGTGCTAAGGTTGATGTCGCCGTCGCGGTCGGCGGTCTCGCTGTTGACGCTGCGCACCAGGTCCAGCGCGCCACCGGTAGCCATGTCAAAGCTTGACGTCTTGCGGTTGGCGTACTCGCTTGAGTCAAAGCCGTCGCCCCAGTAGCTCAGTAGGATGAGCAGGTCAGCAGAACCAACGAGGCCGTCTTGGTTAAAGTCTCCTATGATGCCGTTGGGAAAGTCGCTGCCGGTCAAATCTGTGAAGCCAGCCAGCTCGGTCGCGATTTGTTCTAGGATACCAGTAGGGTCCAGGTTCTCAATGCTTAGGTCGAGGCTGGCCGTATCGCCATCGAATGACAGCGTACCGTTAGGGAATACCAGCGTGGTCGCCGTGTCGCTAGGTGTGCCGTCAACCTCCCGCACCGTCAGCGACCCGCCGCCGCTGGTGACGGTAGCGGTGTTGCCGTCTATGGTTACCGTGCCGTTGCTGAACACCAGCTTCGTCACCGCACCCGTCGGGGCGCCGTCCACCTCCTCAACCGTGATGGCGTTGGACGGGATGCCGGTAAGGCTGACCGCTGTGCCGGTAAGCTGCACCCGCACGTCGTAGGTCTGCTCCAGTACGTACACCCGCTGGTCGGGGTCGAACTGAATGTCAGATGTAT
>Ga0213864_10000706_pt1 | contig 15169 bp, 9 predicted proteins | sample PICome_5_FD_160078 | JGI IMG/M metagenome (GOLD analysis project Ga0213864, IMG submission 160078) | Coastal seawater microbial communities near Pivers Island, North Carolina, United States - PICO247 | ecosystem: Environmental > Aquatic > Marine > Coastal | place: USA: North Carolina | collected... | reverse complement strand
AGAAAAATAACTATGATTGTAATTTGTATTCGCATCTCCATCTTCAGCAACTTGAATTTTATAATTCCTGTCAGCTATAGCCTCGCTGTATGTTATACTTGCCGCAGGTCCTTCAACTTCAAATCCTTCCACAATGATATAATTCATGCCATTAGAAATAACAATTCCTCCTTTACCGTCAAATTCAATTTTAGGACTGTGACCAGGGTAATTTTTTAGAGTTATATAGTTTCCTGGCGTTCCAGATTTATCTATAGTTATAACATGTGGGTTATTCATGTTTGAATTTCTAACTCCAGTCCACTCATCTAAATATCCACTATTTCTATATGTTCCATTCATCACTAAAATTGTATCTCCTGGGGAAACCATTGAAATTGCTTTATTAGCAGTTAGATAAGGAGTGGAGTCGCTTAATCCATCATTACTATCAGATCCACTTGCCGACACATAATAATTTATTTGAGAAACTGCTGGGTAGCAGGAAAGTACAAGCAAAAGTGCGAATATTAATTTATGTACTTTAAAATCAGAAGATATATTCATGTTGGAATGAAAGAATTGAATTTTACTGATAAGGATTTATGGTAATAATAGAACCGTCTGCCTTGTATTTAATTTCTGTCATTTTGATAGATCTTAAATGAGTAACCCCTTTCGATAAAGAAGAATCATGATAAAATAGGTAGTCTTTACCATTTATATTACATATAGAGTGATGAGAAGTCCAACCAACAACAGGGTTTAAAACTTTTCCTTTGTAAGTAAATGGTCCATAAGGATTGTCTCCAATGGCATAGCAGATAAAATGTGTATCTCCTGTTGAATACGAAAAATAATAGTTGTTATTATGCTTATGCATCCATGCTGCCTCAAAGAAACGACGATTATTATCTCCTGCTAAAAGGAGATTTCCTTCCTCATCTAAAATTTTAATCGTCTTAGGGATTTCATCAAACTCTAAGAGATCGTCACTCATTTTTGCAATATATGGTAATAATGCAGGTTCATTATCTTTTGGAAGAAATGCAGTTGGACTTTTAGGCTCTTTTTTATTGAAAGATCCTGTTCGCCATCTTTGTAATTGTCCTCCCCAAATCCCTCCAAAATACATATAATAACTATTATCATCGTCTTTAAAAACAGCCGGGTCTATTGAAAAGCTATTTTTTATGGCATTAGGTTGAGCTGTAAAAGGCCCTATTGGAGAATCACTAACTGCTACTCCAATTCTAAAGATATCCTCATAATCTTTTGCAGGAAAAAAAAGATAGTATTTACCGTTTTTTTCATTCGCATCTGGAGCCCACATTTGTTGTTTTGCCCACGGCACATCATTTATGTGTAAGGCAATCCCATTATCGATTGCATTACTATTGATTGTATCCATTGATATAACATGGTAATCTTCCATGGCGAAATGACTACCAAGATCATCAAATGCCTCTCCTGCATCTATATCATGAGAAGGATATATGTATATTTTATTATTAAAAACATGAGCAGATGGATCTGCAGTATATATATGATTTACTAAAGGTTTTGAAATTGCTTTTTTATTCAATTCATCGAAATCAATATGATCTATACTTTCTTCAGGCATAATTTTAATTAGTTCTTCTTGTTTTTAAATCAATTTCTATTTGGGTCTCCATTTTTTTATTGATCTCATAAAACAGTAATAAAAAACATCCTATTAGAAATGGTATTGAAGGAAAAATACTTACCAACATTTTCGTTCCTAAAATGGCACTTTCTGGTTGGGTGATTAAGTCAGCAGAAACACCAGCTGCATCAATGGTAATGTAGCCATAGTTTCCAAGTATGTAGGTTACTAAAGATCCACCAATTGTAAGTCCTCCTTTTAACCCAACCATCATTGCAGAGAAGATAATTGCTGTAGCTCTCCTGTTATTTTTCCATTCAGAATAGTCTGCAACATCTGCAATCATTGCCCATAGTATTGGAATTGTTATCCCATAAAAGAAGCCATGAAAAATTTGCGCTATAAACATGAATTCAACAGCTTCAGGACTGAAAAAATAGAAGAGTAAAATAAATAGCGTGGAAATGAATAAAAATAAATTGAATATATCTCTTTTACCGTATTTATCAGCTAATTTTTTTGACAGTCCAATTCCTAGAATCATAAATATTATTCCTCCTGCATTAAATAGACCGAAACCTGCAGAAAGTGGATCCTCTCCAAAGAAGTTAATTCCTATGTTTGTTAAGAATTCTAAAATAGGATTAATTAAAGCTGTTAATCTTTCTTCATTTACATAATTCTTAAAATAGTAAACATATGAACCTCCTTTCATCGCTAAGGTTATAAAAATCAGCGTCGTAAGAGATAGCATAATGATCCAAGGATTATTTTTGAATAAATCTGATAAATCTTCTTTTAAACTAGATTCATTCTCAGGCTTAGGTACAATTCTTTCTTTAGTCGTAAAAAAGGTAATTAAAAGCATTATTGTACCTATAATTGCTAACCATGTCATTACTATTTCTATTCCTGCAGCTTTGTCTCCATTTCCAGCAGTTTCAATGATAGGAAGCATAAAAACCTGAACAAAAAACTGAGCAAACATTACCGCAACAAACCGATAAGAAGAGAGACTGTTTCTTTCGGCCATATCACCGGTAATTACTCCGCTTAATGCCGAGTAGGGGAGGTTATTTGCTGCGTACAGTAATAATAATAATGTATAGGTTATAACTGCATAAATAACTTTTCCTTTGTAAGAAAAGTCAGGTGTGCTAAAAGCTAACAGTGAAACAATTCCTAATGGGATAGCAGTGTATAAAATCCAAGGCCTAAATTTACCCCATTTAGAATTTGTTCTATCTGCCAAAGCTCCAACAATAGGGTTAAATCCAAAAGCAGCGATAAGTCCAACAATAAGAATAATTGCGGTTGCATTGTCTGAGTCTAATCCATATATATCGGTATAGAAATAGGCTAGATATGTCATTAGAGTTTGAAAAACAAGATTTGCTGCAAGGTCTCCTAGACTATATCCTATTTTTTCTTTAACTGATAATTTTTGTGAGATGGAATTCATATTTTTCTCAATTTTAACTACTGTTTTAAATCGATAATACTTTTGTATGCAATTTTAGATTGATAATTTCTATCGAACAGTAACGGATAGTTTGTTCTTCCCTTGATCGGCCAATCGTTTAACCAAGAATTTTTGTCGGTTACTCCCCAAAATGTAACCCTACTTATTTTATCTTGATGTTTTAAGAATAGCTTAAAAATATCTTTGTATCGATTCGCTAGTTTTTTCTTTACAGCGTCAGGAAGTTTGATAGGATATGGATTCATTTTCTTATCGTCCTCAAATTTCTCAAAATTTTGATTTACCTCTGCTCCCTGAAGTTCCCAAGGACTTGGCAATACGGAGATATCTAATTCTGTAAACATAACATCTATACCAAGTTCTGAAAATGAAATTATAGTTTTTTCAATTTCTTCTATAGTTGGACTATTGAGTTGCCAATGCGCTTGTATCCCAACGCCATCAATTTTAATATTTTTTTTCTGCAGATTTTTTATCAGCTTAATGGCTCCTTTTCTTTTTGGTTCCTCACAAAGATTATAATCATTGTAAACTAAATTGACATCAGGGTCTGCATCGTTTGCCCATGAGAAAGAGTTTTCAATGTATTCAGAACCCATGATATTAAAAAAGACAGATTCTCTCAGTGTTCCATCTTCGTTTAAGGCTTCATTAACAACATCCCACGTGTGAATTTTACCTTTATACCTTTTAACTAAAGTATTGATGTGGTTTTGAATATGAAAAGACATGGTTTTACGATCCTTAATCTTTTTCATGTAGTCGGAAAGTTGAGAGTGCCAAACTAATGCATGACCAACAATATGCATGTTGTTTTTCATTCCAAAATCGACATACTTATCTGAAACATCAAAATTAAACTTGTTCGGTTGAGGTTCAATAAACATCCATTTTAAACTATTTTCTGGAGTTATTGTATTGTATTCATTTTTTACGATTGATATAGATTTTTTGTCTTTACCAAGAATTTGATCTTCACTTATTGCTGCACCAACTAAAAATTGATTTTCAAAAGCATCACTTAAAGAAAATGCTTCAGCTTTCTTATTGACGTGAATGGAAGTACTACACCTAACAAAAAAAGAAATTACAATTAAAGAAATTAGATATGTATTATATAGTATTTTCATATGTATAAGTTTTGTAGTTCAACTTTAGTTTCTTCAGGTGTTAGTTTTTAATAAATGTTTTAGTTTTAGTTTGCTTATTATTAACTGTTTTTAAAATATAAACACCCTTTTTTAAGTGACTGATATCTAATGTTTTAGTGGAGGTATTTTCTCGTAGATTTTTAACTAAATGATCTTTACCAAGGATGTCATATATGAGAATCTTGGAGTTTTCTATCATATTAGATAGGGTTATATTGTTTTTAGCAGGGTTTGGAAAAAGTTTCATTTCGTCTTTTTTAGTACTTGAGAAATTTTCAAATAAATTAAGAGTACCATCATATTCGTAAGCTCCAATATCCGGTAAATCACTGATATTGTCGAAATTAACAGGAGAGACTCCTTGAGGAACTAATGAGAAATCATCGATATAAAAATTTCCTCCTCCACTAGAAATAGTTGGGCCTTTTATGTAAACAAATATTTGATCTGATTCTGTGTACGTATAATTCCCACTTAATTCTGTCCATTCGTTGTCTTTAACAGTTACAGGGGAATCTAGTAAGCTTGTGTAGGTATCAACACCATTTAAAGTGTTTTTAATTGTTATATCAGAAGTACCAGAAAAACCTTGGCCTAGTTTTACACTTATGTAAAATGTATATGTTTCTCCAGGTTCTAATAATCCATCTAAAAATAATCTAGGACTAGAATAATTGAATTCTCTGTCAGTTATATACAGGCTTTTATCTCCTGAAAGAGCTTCATCAGAGCTTATGTTAAGACTGGCTCCTCCAAATTGAGTCCATCCATCCGAAGAATTTTCAAAACTACTGTATGATATTACATCTGCTAAATTTGTTGGTCTTGGATTTCCATTTATATCTGTATCTGGAGAATAGTTTGGATTTCCTGCATCTATAGCGGGAGAGTTTTCGGTGAGTTCGAAATTTGTTTCAGTTATATCTATTGGTCCATTTACTTCACTTGGTGCGCTTGTGAATAAAGGGTCAATATTTATCATATTACAACAAGAAATATAATTGTACACATTTCCATTGTCATCTGATGGTAATTTACCATTCATAAAAATGTTATTATTTACAGTCCTATTTCCACTGATATTAGGAAGTTCAATAGCCGAGAATAGGTTGTCCCTTGTTACAACAATATTATTAACAACAGTAGCGTTAGCTACTTTATTTGCTTTAATTCCTCCAACTTTTTGCCCTCTATGACCTGGATTTCCTTCTGCAACGGAGTTGTCTTGAATTATTTCATGTACACCGTTAAAGAAAATTGTATTATTTTGAATTATTGCAGAAGCTGCAAGTGAATTATCGAAGTTAATTCCATTTTTACCGTTATTTACGCATACATTATTTTCAAATAAAAATGTTCCTTTATAGTTATCATCACTTCTGGTAACATAAAGGCCTTGCCCATCGAGTATATTGTTATAATTAGCCGTTCCGTAGTTTGGATTTGTGTTTCCTGAGTTATCAGGTAATTGAGTTACATAAAATGGAATTCGATTCCAGTTATTATACACAACATTACCTCTCATTATCATTTTAATGTCTGTTCCATTATCAGTTTCTGATGAAGCAATTGATTCTGCAAATACAACTGCACTTGATGCTGAAGATGTCCACCATGTTGTATTGAATACCTCATTATATTCAATTAAAATATGATCAGAATCATTAAAACGTATTCCTGAGCCACAAGTGTCATGTACAATATTATTTCTAATGATGATATTATGATGAGCCCCATAGCCACCCCAAATTCCTTTTCCTGAGAAATAGCTGTGATTATAGTTTGTGGTGTCATCATTATCTTCTGCAACAGCAATTTTATAATTTCTATTTGCAATTGCTTGATCATAAGTAATACTTGCTGCCGGTCCCTCAACTTCAAATCCTTCCACAATGATATAATTCATGTCATTAGAAATAACAATACCTCCTTTTCCGTCAAATTGTATTTTAGGATGGTGACCAGGATAATTTTTTAGAGTGATATATGCTCCTTGCGTTCCAGATTTATTTATAGTAACTACATGTGGATTATTCATGTTTGAATTTGTAGTAACATCTACAGTTCCATATCCACTATTTTTGTAGATGCCATTCATCACTAAAATTGTATCGCCGGGGGTTACTTTTTCAACAGCTTTATTTATTGATTTTAAAGGGTCAGACTCACTTAAGCCAGTGTTACTATCCGATCCATTTGTGTCTGAAACATAGATGTTTGTCTGACTATAAAAATTTGAAAAGAATAGTAATATTAGAATAATAGAAAAGTGTCTAAATATATTTAGAAGGTGCTCAATAACACTAATGAAATATTTGACAGTTAGCTTATTCATACTAAATTCAAAAGTAATTAGGCTATGGTCTTTTGAAGTAAAAAAAATCGTGCAAAAACTATAAAATTTGGAGAATGTTCTTATCCTTGTTTCACCTTAAAATAGTTTTTAGAAATTGCGACAAAAACAAATATTTTGGATTATTAACTGCATAAAAAAACCAAATAATTATTATTTGGTTTTTTTATGTAATTAATGTGAGTTCTCTAATTTTTTATGATTTTCTGTGTTGAAACTATGTTTTTCCCATTGTATACCTTTATCATATAAACGCCTTTAGAAAAAGAGGAAAAATCTATAGTATTATTATTGATATTTGAAAAACTATTCTTTTGCCCTAATATATTATAGACTTCAACTTTGCTAATTTCTATGTTTGAAGAAATTTTCAGTTGATTACTGACTGGATTTGGAAAAAAAGATATGTTATACTCTTTGTTGAATTTTTCAGTATTCAATACTTCGTTTACAAATAATATTTGTTGAATCTGAATAGAAGCCGCTGATGCTTGAGCTCCATCTCCTGGATTGTCAATAAGCTGAAGCCACCAGCTCTTTTGTTCTCCAGACCAGTTAGAAGCATTTGTTAAGTCTAAGGAAATTGTTTGTGGATTTGGATCGTTTGCATTCATTGATTTTGAGACAAATTCATTTCCGCCAGAAGGAGAAACAAAAGTAAGCGTATTTTTAGGAGAATTATTTATCAAAGTCACTTCAACACCTCGGTAGGTGTCAGCATCTACACTATATTCGCCACTTTGTTCAAATTTGGGGTATGGACTTGCATCTGTGATAGCCAAATCAATTTCTCCCGCATTTGGTTGTGATAAAGTTACTCCGTTTCCACCAACAAATCCTTCACTATCATTTGTATCATTAAAATCAAAATCATTTCTTGGTGTAGATGGTATAGATTCTAAAAATTCGATTTTTTCAATAACCACATCTCCTTCAGTACTTGCTGTATTTAATCCTTGGTTTGAACTTGTAGTAAACACTAATGATATGTGATCCATATCTGAGTCAGCATCGTCATTAGAGGCTGCGTTATAATTTACCCACTCTGAGTTCGTAAGGTTAAAATAATACGTTTCCTTAGCATTTCCTGTATTGAGATCAATATTTGTATACCTTGTGTTTGCACCAGAGGCACTGGAAGGATCAGTTCCTGTATTTCCTTTAAAATGTAAGGTCCTAACTCTTTCAATTTCAGTTGAATTATTTGTCAACGTAATGGCTATTACCTTGTATACACTCGCATCTACGTTCGCATTATCATTTTTTAATTTAGGAATTTTATTGGCGCCTCCAATCCAGGAGATCGCTAATCCACCTTCAACAATTGTTGCGGCTTGGGCTCCACCTGCTTTCACCCAACCTAAAGGGTCTTGCTCAGTTTTAAAGTCAAAAGTTTTTTGAGAATGGAGATGTAATGTGAAAACTAAGATTAATAAAAATAAAAAGTATTTTTTCTTCATAAATTTATAATTTTTTGATTTTGAGGCACTTATTTGCTTATTGTATCAAATATAAAATTCTAATTTTAAAATCAATGATAAAAATGTTGCAAGAAATATAAAATTTGAAGAAAATATAATAATTATACTTTTTGAATTTTTAAGATTGAAAACATTGGAGTACTCTATGTTCAATTTGTCATTACTGTTTTAGTAACAAAGTCTCTCATTTTTTTGAGTTTGTTCTTATACTTTTTTACGGTGAATTGATTCTCATCTAATTTTGAAACATCAACATTTTGTTTCGCATCATTTTTATTATCATATAACATGTCTCCTAAAAATACGTCTCCATTATAGAATTCTGTGTAAGAGAAATCTTTATCAATTATTGCTTCACCTTGCTTATATCTTGTATATATTTCGGTTTTTAAAATGGTTGATGGCTGTTTCAAAACAGGAACTAAACTCTTTCCATGAATGTATTCAGGCGCTTTAATATTTGTAATTTCGCATAGTGTTGGGTAAACATCAATCAACTCTGTAAATGAATCTGTAGTTTTATTTTTTGAATAGTCTGGATGAGATATTATAAAAGGAATCTTTACGGCTTCTTGGAAAGTACTATGTTTACACCAAAAACCGTGTTCGCCTAAAAAATATCCATGGTCACTCCATAAAATTATTGTTGTATTCTCTCTTAAATCAAGGTCATCTAAGCTTTTCACAAGCTCTCCAATTAAAGCATCCATGTAAGTTACACTTGCGTAATAGCCATGAATCAAATTTCTTGACATCTCATCACTTAGTTTTCCATTTGCAGGAATATCTAAATAATTTTTTCTTAATTCTGCGGAATTATGTTGTGCTTCAATAGCAATGTTTGGTGAGTTTTTTGGTTGATACACATTATCTGCCAACTCAATTTCATCGTGGTCATACATGTCCCAATATTTTTTTGGCTGAATAAATGGTAAATGAGGAGAAACATAACCTATAGCCATAAAAAAGGGTTTATTTTCTTTTTTTAATTCTTTTAATTTTTTGATGGCATTTCTTGTAATTTTTCCGTCATTGTATGCATAATCATCAACATCTGGATATTCAAAAGTTGGTTGTTTTTTTCCATATTCACCTCGTTCAGCATTATTTATTCTTGCTATTGATTTTGGGTCTTGAAAGTCTGATTGTATTTGTCCGTTGTCTTTTTCTGTCCAATATTCTTGGAAATCGTCTTTATGATGATAAATTTTTCCATAAGATATGGTCTCATATCCATTTTCTTGAAAAATTTGATTTAGAGGAATCGCATTTGGAGTATCTACAGAGGCTCTTGAAGAAAAATCATTAAATCTTGTTTCACTAGGTCTAATTCCAGTCATTAAGCTAGCTCTGCTTGCTCCACAAACAGCAATATTGGTATAAGCCTGATTAAATTGAACTCCTTGTGAAGCCAGCTTGTCTATATTCGGAGTAATCATTTTATCTTCACCATACGAATTAATCTTTGTTCTTAAATCATCAATAGAGATAAATAAAATATTATGTTTTCCTTTTAATTTATTTTCTTCCTTATTTGTTTGAGTTGTTTTACAGTTAAAAAAACTAAGCATTAACGCTAAAGAAAATAGTATTCTGATATTTTTATAATGATTTTTCATGGTGTTTAATTTGATGTTATTTCTGAAGCTTTAAAACCAATGCGAATTGCTCTTGCAACAACTTTTTGATTCGTTTTAACTTTAAATGGCTTATGATACAATCGCCAAGAATTAGATCCAATTTCTTCTCCAATTTGATAACCTATAGAAGCACCATCTGTACTGCAAGTGAGTGCAATTCTATTATTTTCACTTCTTTTAAAAGCTACATTTTCTGTTTTGGGTTGAAGCATTTCTGGCCAAAACATTTCAACTAAATCGTGTTCAGGAATAAATCCTTTATCTCCAATTTCCAATTGCCATTTTGACAAAGCTCTTCTGAACTCCGTTAATTTATCTTTGTATTTTGGATTTTCTGCAATGTTGTGCATTTCATAAGGATCATTTTTTAAATCATAGAGTTCCTCTATAGGTTTTGTTTCCATAAAAATATAAGCGGCATCTCCAGTTAATTTCTTTTGTCGATTTAGTTCAATCAAAGTTGCGTTCATTGTAATTTGCTCTCTGTATTTATTTCTGTAAATTAGAGGTAGTTCTGGCATAAAATTTTTGATGTAAACATATCTTCCATCTAAAACGGATCGTTGCATATCTGTAGTTTCATCAAATCGATCTGCCGTACCAAAAGCATATTTTCTCGGCGATTCTTCAAATTTTCCAGCAAAAGCTTTTCCGTCATAATGAGTTGGTTTTTTAATCCCAAGAAGTGATAATACAGTTGGCCCAAGATCCATTAAAGAAACAATTCTATCGTCAATTTTACCAGCCATTCTTTTATCAGGATAGCGAATGATCAAAGGCACATGTAATCCAGAATTACCAACGGCTCTTTTTTGCCTTAATAGATTTCCTCCATGATCACTCCAAAACATAATAATCGTATTTTCTAATAAATTATCCTTTTTGAGCTGTTCCATGATTAAACCAACTTGCCTGTCCATTTCTTCTATATTCGAATATTTTCGAGCAATATCATTTCTTACCTCTGGAATATCAGGATAGTAATCAGGTATGATTACATCCTCTGGTTTTACAGTTAATGGTATATTTTTACGTTGCCAAATCCTAGATTCGTGTGTAACTAAAAAGTTTCTAACATAAAAAAATGGTTTTCCTTTAGGAGCATCTTTGTAAGATACCTTGCTCGACACTTCATCCCAAGCCGTAAAAGGAGCGTTAAACTGATAATCGCATTTAAAATTATTAGCAGTGTAATATCCGTTTTTTCTTAAAATTTCTGTAAACGGTTTTACGTGTGGAGGCGTAACAACTTCGTATTCGGGTACATTTCTACCTGTTTTATCTTTTACTCCAATGTACGTTTTATAGGTTACCTCTTCTGGAGTTTTATAGTTGTGATAATCTCCAGTTCTCATATTATGAGCTCCTAACCTTGCCGAATACACACCCGTGATGATTGAAAATCTGCTCGGAGCGCAAACACCTACAGTAGCATACGCATTTGTGTATCTAACTCCTTCCTTCGCCAATTTATCTAAATTTGGAGTTTTGATTACTTTATTGCCATATGAACCCAAAATTGGCCCCATGTCTTCAGTACTTAACCAAATTATATTCAAAGGCTTTTTATCTTTTTTTTGTGAAAAAGTATGAAGCGTAAGAAGGCAACATATCAATAAGAAAGTATTTACCAATCGCATAATTTTAATAATGAAGTTTTATATAATCAGATTCTTTTAATTTACCCTCCAACTCACTGGGTACTTTTGTCCATTGCGTATTTTTATCTAAAGGATGCAAGGTTGGTTTTAGTAAAGGCATTTTATGTGTTGTCAAAAAATCATTCTGTTCTATCATCCAATTTTCTAAAGCTTTTGATAATGTCGCCCTTATTTGCTGATATTCTTTATTCTCAATCAAATTATTTTTTTGATAAGGGTCATTTGTTAAATCATATAGCTCTTCATATGGTTTATTTGGGAATGAGTTTGCACCCATTTTTATAAACTCATTAACGATGAGATTATCTCCTAAATTAGATGATAAAATTTCCTTTGAATTGTAGTTTCGAATGAATTTAAATTCATTTGTTTTTACCATTCTTGTTGGAAATACTTTACCATTTCTAACATTTTGTTTTGTTGCAACTCCATAAATGTAATTGTGGATTTTTTCATTATCGCCTTTTAGAATATTTAAAAAGCTTTTTCCATCAATGTTTTTTGGAATTTCTGTTTCAGAAGCTTCTAGAAAAGTAGGTAATACATCTGCTAATGTTAGTAATGCGTTTGATGTTGTGTTTGGTTTTACAAAACCAGGCCATCTCACAATAAATGGAATTTTTAACCCTTGTTCTTTTACCCCCCATTTTCCTGAAAGGCCATGGTCTGAAGCATAAATAAATAGAGAATTATTTTTGAGTTGATAATTATCAACCATAGCTAAAATTTTCCCTAGTTGAATATTGTCATCTTTTATATTTTTATAATATCCAGGTTTATGATTTCCCACTTTTCCCTTATCATATGGTAGTTTATAAATATCTTTTTTTGTGTATTCGGTTGTTTTTGGATAGGGGCCATGCGGGTAATCTGAAGCAATAAAAAGACAAAATGGCTTTTTTACATTTTTTAAATAATCATTTATTTTCTTTAGTGGTAAATAACGATGATCTATGTTTTTAAAATAATGTGTCCAATTAAAAACATTGTTGGGTTTTACATGACTTTTGCCTGCTAAGACCACTTCGTAACCCGATTTTTTCAGATGATAAGTAATGCTTTTTATCGTTGGTTTTACTCCAATATGATTCGCCATACATCCGTTTTTTAAAGGATACATACCTGTAAAAATTTGCGATCTACTTGGAGCACATATTGCTTGAGCTGTATGAAAATTCGTGAATTTCATACCCTCTTGCGCTAATCTATCTACATTACTTGTGCTTACTTTAGGATTCCCGTAACATCCATAATCTAATTGATCTTGATCATCTGCTAAATAAAAAATAAAGTTAGGTTTGTTGTTTGGCAACTTTATATTTTTTTGAGTATAACCAGTAAGCGGAAAGACAAGCATAGTAATTACTAAGACAAAAAATATTTTTTCTGATTTCATATGATTACTATTTTTTTATGAATTTTTTTAGCTGTCTGTAATTCGTTTCTTTAGACTCAATTTTTATTAAATACACTCCAGATTTTAAAAAACTTACATCAATATTTAAACTTGTATCAGATTCTGTTTTGTAAATCTCTTTTCCATTGATTTGATAAATAGTAATCTTATGATTTTCATTTTCAGGAGTTTTAATTGATAAATAATGACCAACCGGATTTGGAATTAAAGAATATTGTTTCGTGTTATCATTAGTTGAATTTGATTTAGCGTCTAAAACTGACGAATCGATGGTATATACTATGGAATGAAAAGATAATTCCTTGATATTTATGTTTGTATATCTATCTCCTTCAGTAAAAGAAATATCAGTTAGTGATTTAAAATTTTCTTCATTGGAATTAGAAGTTGTGTAATGTTCTATGCTCAAAGTTCCAATTGGAATATCAATAGTAAAATCTTTAGTAGTTCCTTCATTAAAAATTTGTAAAACAATTTTGTCATTATTTGGTGATTTAAATGCACCAGCCATTACATCATCTTTGCTATCATAACTTCGTATCAATTTATACCCTTTTTTTACCAAGTTCGTAAAATGTTTATAGGAGTGATATCTTTTAGGTAAAATGATATCTCCGTTATCATCCCATAGCACTAAACTAGAATATCCGTCGTCGTCAATTTTTTCATAAAAAAGGTGAACCATATAAGCTGTTAATGCACCTTCATTAAACCCTCTTAACATCCATTTTATATAATTTCCCGCGTCAGTCATTGAAATATCTGTACCCTTAAGACTTGCAGATTCGGTTACCCAAACTGGTTTATCTGAAGAAGCTGTTTTTAGAGCATTCCAGTTAGTGTCATGATTTGGATCTGCATAAGTATGCGTTGCAACAACATCTACCGCAGATTTAACAAGAGGGTCTGTAAACATTGAATTAATATAATTGGTAGTAGATCTCTCAGAATTATTAGCATCGTAAACTCTGTAATTTTCGGGTGATAATATTTTAATATTTCCCAATGATGCATTGTCTAATCGAGTATTTAGATTTTTTAGGATACTGCTTAATTCTGAAGATGTTGTATTCATTGACTCATAAGAAACTTCAAAATCTGGCTCATTTGTTGGAGATATTGCAGTCACATCAATATTATATCTAGATTTCATCCCTTTCAAAAATGCAATTAGAAATTCACTAAACTCATTTTCTCCACCAGTTATTAGCGTTCCTCCATTGTTGTGTTGACCATTTGTTTTTAACCAAGGAGGAGCTGAATTACAATTGCCGATGATATGGTCAAAGCCGTTTTTGCTTAAATCGAAAGCGTTATTTAACGCTTCCGCCACATAGCGTGACTTTGAATTATTAGGATTGCTATCGTATCTTGTCCAATCTAATTTAGATTCATCTAGTTCAAATGGGTTATTATTATCATTTTCTGGTTCTAAATCATGATAAACAAAAAAACGAATCATATTTACTTCTAAATCTTTAAAACAATATTCCTCAATTTGTTCTCTAACCGTATTATTTAAAGCGTATAGCTGTTCCGTTCTTCTTTTTATTCCACCCCCAAAACCATCAATTGTTTGATATGTTTTAGAGGTTTCCATGCTAACATATTCTCCAGGAAAGACAGAGACTTCATCTAAGAAATAGGTTACGCCAGCTTGTAAATACCAAAATCTTAATTTATTGCTAGTTGCATTTACCGTGGCGGTAAAAGTATGCGTATATTTTTCCCAAATATCAGTGATCCAGATATCTTGTCCTTGAAAGCTATTTGCAACTTCAGAATTAAAAACAACTTTTATTTGTCTTGATGAAGCTCCCTCTATTTTTGCATAAAATGAGACGGTATATTTTTGTCCAGCAATAATTTCAAAACCGTATTCACTTTTTGAACTTACATCATAATTGTTATCGCCTAATGCAATAATTTCACTTTTTAAAGCTTTTGAACTTCCTGGAATTAGATTGTCAGTTTCTATTTCAAAATTAGCATTACCACCATTAATTGCTTGATTTTCCCAACTAATAAATTGATTGTTGTCTGTACTTTCAAACTCGCCGTTATCAATAGGGAGTTGATTTTGACCACTTATTTCAAGCATAAAGAAGCTATAAATAAAGACAATAAATTTTATGTTGTTTAATTTCAAAAGATAATATTTTTAGCTAATTTAAATTATGATATAGGTTTGTAATACTACATATCGGTCAAACAATATTAGATTTGAGGCTAAAAAAAATAGCCATAACAATTGTTATGGCTTATAAGTAGAGTATAAATTAACTTAATTAATTAACTCATTAGTGTTAATTTCAATTAAAGGAATCGGTAACTGCATTACTTGAGATTCATCAGTTCCAAGTTGAAAATCAACAGA
>Ga0213864_10000704_pt1 | contig 15177 bp, 13 predicted proteins | sample PICome_5_FD_160078 | JGI IMG/M metagenome (GOLD analysis project Ga0213864, IMG submission 160078) | Coastal seawater microbial communities near Pivers Island, North Carolina, United States - PICO247 | ecosystem: Environmental > Aquatic > Marine > Coastal | place: USA: North Carolina... | reverse complement strand
TTGTAAATATTGAATGTAAGCCTTTGCCGCACCTTCAACAATGTACTGCGTATCAAGCGACCCTGCGGTGCTGTGTTCCAGCGTATCTGCTACAATCTTTCCAGCCATTATGCGAGGTCTCCAAATACTGATGTACAAACAAAGTCTCTATCCGCAGAACCAGTTTCGTTCTGATGAATAGATGTTTGCAACTGTGATGCGGTTGGCGTTGTGCTAACTCTTAGCCCAGCTATAAACGCTTTGTTTGTGCTAGCGTTATTCATTGTAGACATATTCCAGCCGTAGTTCACATTGTTAAAGCTGTTCGTAAATGCGTTAATATACGCACCGCTTCCATCGTCTGTGACTGAGGCAATGTTGAGCGAATCCAGTGTTGCTATTGTGCCTGTGCCGTCTAAGTTAATCCACGCTTTAAGCACCCCCTGTTGCAGTTGCATTGTAGCAGAACCGCCCTCAGAGGTAATCGTCACATTCCCAGCCGCAGTCTTGCCAGTGAGTTTGTTTGTAATAATCTCACTCATGCTAGGTCTCCAAGTATTTCAATGGAACTTCTATCTGCATCTGAAATATTATTTGTTGTAGTTTGTCTTGTTTGACCATCCATTGCACTAGATAAAACTGTTCCAAAATTAGTAACCGTATATCTATTGTCTTCACCACCAGAAGAAGGCGCAGAGTATTCTGCACTAGACATACTGTTTGTAAAATTAATGCCAAAATCGCCAGTGCCATCATCATCAAATGAACTAATATTAAAGGAGGCATGAGTAATATTACTAGTTTTATTAGTAAATTTTATCCAAGCCTTTGCCGCACTCTGCTTAGTCAGCGTAACAGGGCTAGTGCCATCTGCCGCTACTATTGTATCTGCTTTTAACGTACTCATAGCGTCACCAATGTACCACCTGAGTTAACAGTCAGGGTGACCCCTGTTGCTACTGTTAGTGGCCCTGTTACGTTAGCGTTCTCTGTTGCCAAAATAGTTACGTCATCATTTAAGGTTTGTGCGTTTGTACGAAACATACCGCCAGCCTTGAAGTTACCCTTGTTCTCAGCAGCAGGAGCAACCGACCCCATTGATGTACCCATGTACATAACAAAAATATTGCCAGTGCCGCTTGATGGGGCAGCAGAAAATGTCAGGGTAGTACCATCAGGCACAGTGTAGGAATCTGTCGGCTCTTGCACAACACCATCTACAGACACAACAATGTCCTCTGCCCGAACTGTTCTGTTCAGGGTAAACGTGGTTGCTGAACCTGTGCCGTTAAACTCCTGCTTGGCAGGGCGGCTTTGGAAAGCTGGTATTGGTGCTGCGCCTTGATACGCCATGCCCTACTCCTTATGTAATATCTAGGTGGCTAAGTACAACGTCAACAGACGATGCAGTGTCAGATTCAACAGTAATTGTATCACCCGGTTCTAGCACTACTTTTTGGTCACCACCTACAACTACAAGTGAGCCACCTACTGGAATGGGTGCTGCTTTTACAAGGTGAACATTATCCACTGCACCGCTAGTACGTCCAGCACCATTTAGCTTTACGTCTACAGTAACTTGGCTAGTCACGATGTTAGCAATACTCAAACCAATAATGGTAGTTTCAGTAGAAGAAGGACAAGTGTAGATAGTGGCAGCAGATGTACCAATAGCTGTATCTGTCTCACTTAGAAATGCGTTTGCCATTATTTACTCCAATTAATTATATGGTAATTATACCATATTTTTACGTGGTTGTCAACTACCCTAATGCAATTGCCATTGCAATACCACCATCACCACTTGCTGGTAGGTTAGTAAGCTGTGAGCCATCAACTGCTGGCAGTCTAGCTGACCCATCTAACTGTACTACGTTGTTTGCACTTGTACCTACAGTCTGTGTAGCGGCTGTACCTAGACCTAGTGTAGTACGCTGTGCTGATGCATCTGCATCATCTAATAGTGCTTTACCTGCTGCTGTTAGGTCATACGTAGATGCTGTGCCTGAACCAGTAAACTGAATACCTTTGTCTGCCGCAGATGTCAGGCCAGCAAGTGCAGCAAGTTCTGCATCATATGCCTGTACGTCACTACCAATAGCCAGACCCAAGTTAGTACGTGCAGCAGAAGCAGTGCTTGCGTTTGTACCACCGTTTGCAATAGCAACTGTGCCGGATAATTGAGATACGCCAATAGTTTTGTTTGTAAGAGTTTGTGTAGCTGTTGTACCTACAATCTCCTGATTACCACCAGCAGGTAGAGTCAGTGTATTTGTTACAGCAGCAGAGTGAGGTTGTGGCTGAACAGTTTGTGCATGAGCGTTACTGGACTCGCAGTAGAACTTGACCTGAGAACGTGTACCTGTGCCTGTACGAATATCAACAAGACCATCAGAAATAGAGACACCACCTGATGAACCATCGCCATCAAGGTTTACAACTCCTGTTCCGTTTGGTAAAATATCAATGTTACCATTAGATGTAGATACAATGTCATTGCCATTAACGTCTAAGTTACCACCAAGCTGTGGGGTTGTGTCACCCACCACATCAGATAAACCGCCAAGAGCAGTAGACAAGCTAGAAATGGTAATCTTACGAAGCGCACTTGCTGAGTTGTCATGCATCAGCAGAGTATCATTAGATTGGTCAATTGTTGTTTCTGCAGTCTGGCCTGTAATTACATTAGCGTTGACCATTGCGGTTTCAACAGCGTTGTTTGCAATAGTTACTGCACCCGCACTGCTAATTGTCACATCACCTGATACAGCAACAGGATTAAAGTTTGTGCCATCAGCTACCATGATATGACCAGAGGTATTCGTACCCATAGTAATATCATCACCTGATACAGTCAGGTCACCTGTAACAGTAAGGTTATTGCCTATTGTTACATCATTAGGCAAACCAATAGTAAGTGTTTGGCCCGAAGCAGATGTTTCAATCTCATTAGATGTACCTGCAATAGTCAATGACTGTGAATCTAGGTCAATAGCACCTGTGCCACTGTCACCTGCAATGTCCAAGTCTTCTGCAGTAATCTGTGTGTCTACATAATCTTTGACAGCAGCAGATGTTGGTATTGTTGTGTCATTATCGTTTGAGCCAATACCTTCTGACTCTAATACTATTGTAGCAGCTTTAAAGTTATCTACTTCAATATTAGAAAGGGTATTGTTGTCAGCATCAATTGTTTTGTTTGTAAGTGTTTTTGTTGTGGCTGCAAGATATGTGTCAAATGTATCCACAGTAGTCTGACGCATAGTTCCTGCATCGTTGGTTACAATACCATCTCCACCTGCTACAGCAGTTGTACCGATAGACGTACCACCATCCATCAAGTTTAGTTCTGCTGCTGTAGATGTAATAGCTGTACCAGCGTAGTTGATAGCGTCTACGTATGCAGTGCCATCAATGTACAAGTCTTTCCATTCAGCAGAGGTGCTACCAATATCACGAGTATCATCTGCATCTGGAATAAGGTCAGCACCTAAAGTACCAGACACAAGAACATTGCCAGACAGAGTTACTGTACCGCCAATATTAGCCGCACCAGCAAGATGCAAGTCTTTAAATTTTTTAGAAGATGAACCTAAGTCAATATCGTTAGTTGTAGTGGGTTCAATAACACCATCTTTAACTACAAACTGTTCTGTTGATACAGAAGATACATCAATATTAAATTCAATCTGGTTGTTTGTATCGTCCACAACAACTTTGTTTAACGGAGTAGTAACACCGGGATCACCAATTAAACCAATAACCGGGCCTTCACCTGTAGTGCCATCGTGTTTATGACCTGTGGTGTTACTAAATCCGTTTACAAGTTGGTTAAACTCATCGTTACTGTCGGCAGCATTGATAATGTCACCGTCAGTAAACGTGGACTGTCTGGTATAACCTGCCATTAACGTCTTGCTCCTACATCAAATTCTAGCTGAAATCCCTTCAGCGAATACGGGGCTGATACACCCCTGTCGTTCACCCGTAGTGCTACAGCAAACCCTGACCCCTCAATAGGCTGTCTAATCAACGGGTTTGACTGACCACCATATGTTGCTGTTCCATATACCGATGAACCATAAACCGCAACCACTGTCGCTGTATCAAACGGATATGCAGCAGGACGGGGTACTTGTGGTGACTCATAGTCGTATCTCACAAACAAGTCTGCGTTCACAGCAGCTTCAGGTGCATAGTTAATAATCACACGCTGAAAGTTCTTACGAATGCCTGAGTCACCCATAGACAAGTCAGGAGACCTGTACTTGCCTGTAATAGTGTTACCGTCAAAGTCATTGCCCTGCTCTTGACGATACACATAACCGTCATACTCACCGTGCAGAACGATTGACTCACCCTGTGCTGTAATAAAGTCTGTACAGCTAGGACGGATGCCACGAAGGTCAGCAAACTCATATGTCTGTTTTCTAACTGCTATAACACCTGTTGTATTACCACGTGTCGCATTTGCATTAGAAAAGAATATACGGTATTGAGTTTTGTCTGGTACAACTAAACTGTCAAACTCATCAACATCTGTTAAACCTTCAAAGCGTGGCTGAACCTGTCGGCTAATTGTACCAAGTTCAACGTCACCAATCTTCTCTGTACCAGCAACAGTACGCAGTCCGTCTGGACCTAAGAAGATAAGGTCACCGCCAACTTCCTGAATAGTGAACCCATTCACACAACCAATTTCACGTGTAACAGGTTGCAGTACAAAGTCAGCAATTGTGTTGCCTACCAGCTTGAAAATACGTTCTTCACAAAATATAAATAGCTGGTCACGAAACGGAAACAGTCCAGTAATCGGACTATCTACATTTATACTACCTGCGCCATTTGCTGTACTAAAATCGTTATCTGTAAATGGTGCAGTAAAAACTATTTCTTCTGGTGTGGCAGACATGCCAGCAAAAAACAGTGCGTCTTTATGTCCTACTACATACTGAGGGTTAGACGGTGCGCCAGTTGCGTTGAGGTCAGTAACAGTAGTGCCATCATACTTGGACGCATTATTTGCGCCATCAGCCCATACGATATATTCTGTGCCAGCCAGATTATAACGGAAATGTGTATATTTGCCAGCATTTGTTCTACCTGTATCAATTTGTGTCCAGCTACCTGTTGTTCCAGCCTCGTGTATTTTACCACCACGTGCTGCAATAACCTTACCATTGAAGTAAGCAGACATTAGTACCTTTTCACTAGCACTAGCATCCTGTGGTACAATATTACTATTCCACTTTGCGTAGCCAGAAATGCGTCTGTATCCACCTTTAATGTCTGGCTCAAAGTTCTGCAACTCAAGTGCCATACCCGGTTGCATCTCAAAGGTAGATAGGTCTAGTACCAATCCCCCTGAACAGGCAAAGACAAATGGGCTTAATCCTGATTCGTCTGCCATGTATCACCTAAAACATTGCTACGTTAATGCCGTACCTTTGCGAGTGCGGTAAATAAGTTGACCTTACATAATCTGCTCTGTTAAGCAGGATTGATTGCATGTGTTTGATACCATCTTCAAATCTACTAAAATTGATACCATACTGCTGTGCTTCACCACGATACTGATAAGCATATGCAGTAGCACCATCTGCAATTACCTGACGAAACTGTTCAGGTATAGTTGGAACATCTGTTGCTGCTACCAAAGCTGTTGGCTTGTCAAAGTATTCGTACTTCAGTTCATACGCTTGGTCAGGATAAGGATATAAACCGTAGTTGTTATCTGGTGTACGGAACACAAAGATAGGTACACCACCTACACCTGTTGTACTTTCTTGGTCAATAAACCTGTCTACATATTCTTTGTAATCAAGTACACGTAGAGTTGTTCCAGCTACACCAAGAGTATTATCTTTTGATATTCTAAATGTTTCATAGTCAACATGCGTTGCTGTAGTAGGAATAGAGTAACGTGTTGTATTAGCTGTCAGCGTTACTGTATTAGTCGCATGTGAAAAAGGCCAACCATACTCACGCTGGTTGACATAGTTGATAGCATCGTTTACTGCGTTTTTACATTGTACTTGAAAGCCACGTGCGCCAGACACAAAGTTAGAGGCAGTTAATTCTACCTCATTCATTCTTGCCAGCACTTCGTTTGTCAAGCCTAAGTAATCATATGCCATCGCTAATTCCTAAAAGAGTAAGTGAGGGCAAGTTGCCCTGCCCCCACTAAGTGATTACTTATGCAAGTGTGTCACGGTCTACTTCGTCAGCAGCCATGTCACCTTGGTCACTGATGTCCATCATTACAGCGTAAGCACGTAGCTTACCTGCTGTAAATGACGCACCACTACCTGCCAGCACAAAGTCAATTGTGTCAGAAGAAGTAGATGGTGCAAGGCCATCAATTGAAACCTGTGGAGCGTAATCGCCATCAGATGCACCGTCAATGTCCAGTGCGGCTGCAAACTCATCAACATCACCACCAGTGAAGCCAAGAGCAGCAGTTGCGTCTGTAGCCGTATTCATAGTTGCAGATTCTACAACTTGAAAACCTGCTGCCATGATTAATGTGTTAGCAGGTACGGTAATTGCCTGAATAGTATCACCGGGGGCAATGCTATTTGTTGTCAGGTCAATTGTGACATCTACGTAGTACGGATTACGTCCACGCTGTGAATTACCTGATTCAGGATGAAGTAACGCAGTAATGTTAGCCATTTTTCAATACTCCCCTTATACCAAGTTAAACTTAGCGTTGACCAAAGCTTCTGGACGCAGAATCTTACGACCGTACAGGTGCATTCCACGAACAATGTCAGCAAAGCTGTCAGGGTCACGGTATGTTTCGGTCTTGTTGATTTGCTCCGCAGTAGCGACTGCTGAGTCATGCCCAGCAACAATCACGCCATAGTTGGATGCGTTTGTTCCGCCTACTGTGTCTGAACCAGTACCAATTGATGGCAGGTTGTTTGACACGTACACACGGAAGCCATGAAGGTTATTGACTACCAGCCCGTTTTGCAGACCAGCACCGCCAAAGTCTGAGTTCAGAAGCTTTGAGTCTTCGTCTTTCAGTACTTCAAGGAACACTGGGTCAATCACGAGCCAACGGCCTTGCGTATCCACGTTTTGCTGGTCCAGCTTACGTGACATACGTGCAATAACCATTGTTGGGTTAGCATTGCCTGAACCCGGTACTGATGAAGCACCCGGCAGACGTGGCTGGATGCCAATTGATGAGCCTGAAGACCCACCGAAATCATCAGCTTCCAGTTTCATGCTTGACAGCAGTTCGTCAGAACCAGCAGTTGAAACAGCTTTTGAACCGTTAACAGTTGTGTTAACAGTGTTGGCTGCACCGTGGATTGCAGACTGCTTGAAACCAGTCAAATAACCAAGCACGTCTTGGTCAAACTGGTCAGCGAGGCGGTATGCTGCACGGTCACTTGCCAAATTCTGGAAGTTTACGTGAGAGTGTGCCTCTTCAATGTCATCAACCTTAAATGCAAAGTAGTTAGCTTTGTCAATTGTAAGGTTAAAGTCTTCGTCATCAAGGTCTTGCGGAGTGATGGTTGTACCACGCTCGTAAGACTTGACAGTAATTTCGGGTTCTTTAATGATTCTAACGGAATCACCCATCTGTGCAATCTCACCGAAGTAGTCGGAGTTTGTGATTGCTTCAGCAACGGCAGACTTGCGGAAAGCAAGCTGCACCTGTTTGCTGTAGATTACAGGTGAAAAATTACCGTTAGGAAGATTTCCGTACCCACTTGCTGATGCAAATGCCATTGTATCATCTCCTTTTGGTTAGCATTTTTCTACAGATGCGAAACTCGCCAGACTGTCAGAGGCTGATTTACATGGGTGTGTTTCCGTTTAAGGTGGCCGCCCTAAACTTTAACAGGCCACGTGCTTCAGGTAATCCGTAAGCTGTGCTTGTTTGCTGATGTGTGGACATGTTGCGCTACACATCCACACTTGGTTACATATAGTTATACACAAATACAACTATTTGTCAACACTTTTTTTATTATCTGGCAGAACCAGACAAATCATAGATAAACTTTCCTGTGCGGATAGCTTCCATAATTTCGTCAGAGTATTTCTCATATTCTTTAGAAGACATCTTCTGAACCTGAGATTCTCTTAAATAAGTGGAACTTTCGTCTGCTTGAGGTGTGCTTCGAGCGTTTTTAGCGGACACTGCTTCAGCAGCACCTTTATCTTTTTTAGACCTTTTTTCACTTTTAATTCCTCTATCTGCTTTGTACAAATCAATTGCTCTAGCCGCAGAACGTGCATCATTGTCGTTTTCGTACAATGCATCTTGAACCCATTTAGGCTGTTCTTCAGCCCAATCGTGAAAATCATCGCTGTCACGAATTTCACCAAAGTCAGGATGCAACCGAAGTAACTCAGCTTCTGCTTTTTCTTTTGATGCAGATTGCTGCAACTCATCAATTACTTTCATTCGCTCTTCTAGTGCAGTAGACTGCTCACGAGCCTTTTTAGTAGCAATTGTTTCTACGATAGCTGCGACATCTGGGTATTCTTTTGACCACTCTTCGATGTCTTCATCTGATTTAGGTAGCCGCATTTGTGTTTTTGCTGCATCACCTAATTGTCGTTTAAGTTGTTCAATTTCTTTTTTGAACTCTTCCGCTTGTTTTTGCTGATGCCTTCGCAAGTCAGAGTATCGCTTTTTAAAGGTTTTTTCTTCTGCATTTGTAGGCTCTGGTTCAGCCTCTCCTGCTCCGTCATCTGCTTCTTCTTGTGTTCTCTGCTCTTTGAGAAGTTGTTCCAGTTCTTCTTCTTCTTTTTTAATTCGCTCTTCGTTAGTGTATTTACGATTTGCAAATGCGACCTTCTTTTCTGGCTTCATTTCTTCAGCCATAATTGTTGCAGTTTCTGCCATTTTATTTTCTCCTTTGGGGCTAACCGTAGCCAGTGTTCGGGGGGTTAGGTAGCCAATGTTAGTGAGGTTGTTTTACAAGCACCTCACGCAGCTTGTTGTCGTACTTCTTTGTATCTACCATGAACAGTATATGTGCTGCCATCAGTGTATACATCGAAGCTATCGCCATCAATTACGATGGATACCGTAGGTGTTAGACGGTCAATGTATTTAATTGACTCCACTTTGACATCGTTAATATAGTCACCAACGTACAATTCTTCTGGTTTAGTCCATGTACCGTTAGCTAATACAGGATGGTCATTAGTAATTTCAAGTTCATTATTGATTACAAAATAACCATCTCTCATATGCTTATGTATAACTTCTTTAACTTTGAAGCTATCAATAATGTCACCAACTTTTACATTAGTTACAAAATCAATTACACCATTTAGCTTAACTTTCATTTTTTCAGTTAAGCAATCTGTGCCTGTTCCGTAACCTGCTCCGCCAGTTGGGTCATAACCACCACCGTCATAAACTGAGCCGCCATCTTGACCACCTTCATCTGAACTGCTATCTTGCTGTGACATATAGTCTTGAGCATCTCTAATAGCTGTATCAATAACAGAGCCACGAGTATAACCTGTTTCACTAGAATCGTCTCTAGCACCAAAGGCTCTATCCAGAGCCGCTTGTCTAGCTTGCTCATCTGCAAGCTGTCTGGCTTCTGCTGCTTTACGCTGGGCTTCAGCAACCTTTTCAGCCATAGCCGCTTCTTTCTTTTCTTTATTTATTTCGTTTAGTATCTGTTCAGCGTTGATTACAGAACCTTCGCCTAGACCATCATAATTTTTACCCAAGTAATTTGCTATTTCTGCCAAAGTTTTTCTTTGTGTTACATTTGAGCCAGAAACAAACTTATTGTAAAAATTAGCAGGTAATTCTAAACTTACACCTGCAGCAATTGGTGTACTTCTATTAACTCCCGGCCTTGATTGTACCATGTTACTAATAATAGCACTCTCACCTTCTTTTAAAGACATGGGCTGACCGAATTTACCACCGCTAAGTTGGTTTAACCCCGCACTTCGGGTTCGACCTAGCATACCGGGAACATCTTTAAATGCAGCAAGTGGACCGCCAAAAGCATTAGCACCTCTAAAAGAAAGTGTTCCAGTTATAGCATTGTCAACAGTACCTTTTCTATTAAGATTTCCACCAAAAGCTATTGTAGAACCAGATTTTGGTTCGTCTCCTATACCACCATCATCATCAGAGTCGCTAACTGTTGTAGACTGAGTTTTAGCGGTTTGGCTAGTAACTTTTTCCTCCGGCTCATACTCACTTTTCAATACAAATCCTTCAGGTATCTGCGTAACACCGGGAATAAAGTTTATCTGCTTTTCTTCCCCTGTATCTGGATTTATAACAGTAACAAGTCTAGCAGCCTCTTCATCTCCTTTTAAAAACTCTGTAGCTTTAGGTGCGGTTTGAGTTTGTATAGTAGGAGTAAATTGCTGTACAGGAGCAGCATACTGCGTAGGTGCTTGATACGAAGAAGATGCCGCAACAGGGGGTTGCATAACACCAGTTGTAGTTGGTAGGTTACTAGGTTGGTAGTATACACCTGTATTAGACTGTGTTTGTTGGTTTGGTGGCAAAAATCCACCTACGTTCATTTCTTTTGTTTCGTCATCATTATTATACTCTTCTTTTTCATCTGAGTCAACAATAATTAAATCAGTTATTGCAAAAGGCAAATCGTCTGGAATAGTAGCTTCTTCAGAATTACCCATCTGACCCATAGCTTCCATCATTTTTAAACCTTGCTTTGCTTCTTGCCTTATACGCATAAGGTTTTCAAGACCAATATAACGAACTACATCCGCTGGAAAAACAAACTCACCTTCACTAAGCTGTGCAGGAATATCATCACGCACTTCTTCTTTTGTAGAACCCGGTGGTACATCATTACCAGAAACGGGGTCTACTTCACCGCCTTCTTCTTTTAACCCACCATCTTCCAAGCCGCCTTCCGCATAAGACTTACCAGCAGATGGCATATCTTCTAAAAATATGTCTAGTATAGCATCCATTTCGTCTGAGGTTAGTTTTGCAGAATCTGCATTACCCCTGTACATATTGTAAGCATCCGTAAGTTCACCTATAGACATTACATCGCCCTGTTCTCCGCCAACGGCTAACGCACCACCTGCAGCTTTTAACTTTTTCTGCTTTGGTAGTTCTCCAAACAAATCCATCTGTTTGCTTATAGCGTTCATATTAGTCCACCTTTGCTTTTCATAAATTCAGGGTTGCCTGATGTTTTGCCGCCAAATAAACCTTTGGCTTGGTCTGGTTCAAGAAGCATGTAGCTATCGTCAAATTTAGAAAGTATGTCTACTTCACTAGGGTCTATATTACCTTTACTTGCTTGCTGTATCTGGTCAACTAAAGAATCCAAACCCGCTTCACTAGAACCTTCATATTGGTTTTTATAAACAAAAGAATCATAGCCGTGTTTATTTGCCACACCTTTTAATACGTCAAACCATTTCTTTTTATCTTCAAAGTTTCTTGTAGATAATCTTTTTTCGGCTGCTACACTAGCCCGTACTAAATCTTTCCAAAACTCTTCGTCTTTAGTCACGCCTTGTCTTGCTGCTTGAGGGTTTACTACATACAACTCATCTCCAACCCGTACTGTTGGACCTTTAGCAATTAGTGCGGCATCTTCTGCATCATCCAACATAAATCTAAGCACGTTTTTTTCAGATGTAGGTATAGCTAACTCTGCTCTCCATCTATTGGGTTCACCAAAAAACGACACATCTGGAACACGAGCAGGTTTTAGTTTTTTCTTTAATTGTAGTGGTAATACACGCTCACCTTTTTTTATGTATTTGCCAGAACTTTTTAAACGTGCGTTTGCCTGTTCTGATGTACCTACATGAAATCCTATATCTGTGTCACCCGGACGGACAAAATCAAACTCATTAAAATCTTCAGAAGTAGCATGAAATACTTTTTTACCATCTGTGTATTCATTTTTTTCTGGCAGTATGTCTGTTGGTTTCAGAGGACCATCAGCTTCTTCTGCACCACGAAGGTATCTAATATCTGCTGTAATAGTTTCTCTGCCAGATTCTAATGCTTCAGCTAAACGATGATTACCTTCTACAATAAAAGGCTGCCCATCTTCACGAACATGTATCATAATATTATCTGGCTTATAACCTTCTTCAGCTATGCTAGACTTCAAGCGTTTTAGTTTTTCTCCAGAACTACGTATTTTTTCTTCGCCCATAGCACCGGGAATATTTTTTAACTCTTCCGGCTTGAACTTAGCGTCATCCATAAAACCTGTGACACCTTCAGTGCTACCTAGATTAGCGGCATAAGTATCCTTTTCGCCACGGTCTTTTGCTTTTTGTTTTGCTTCATTTGCATATTTTTGTTTTGTTTGTGCGTATGTCTCGCCATACACTTCACTATAACCGGGATTGTCTACTCTGTATTTAGCATCTTTTCGTAAAGAGTTAGCTGTTTTTCTAAAAGTTTTACCCGCTATGTCTCCCACTATAGGAAATAAACCCATTACACCGCCAGCAGCTTCAATAACTGCGCCTACTTTATCGCCTTTAGCAAGTGCTTCTTCTATATTTTTAGTAGCTATTTCTTCGCTAACACCGGGAATAGACTCAAAAGCAGCTTCGCCTAAGAACTTACCCGTAGACTTTAACCCAGCCATCTGGTCTTTGATGCGTTCTTCTTTTGAACGTGTGTCCGCTATATCTTCACGTATAGCTTCTTGCATCTGTTCAGTTAGAGCCATTTACTTCATCTCTTACCAGTTTAATTCTACGAAGTGCTGCTATAGCACCTTGTTGCCTATGAAACAAAACAGGGTCAGTAGATTGCTCTAATGCCTTCTGTTGAGTTTCTATGTGTGCGTCTATGTAATTACTGAACGCTTCCCATTGGCGGTTGTTGTTGACCCACGGCTTGAGTTTGCTCAATATTAGTTTGTCCATTACCACTAAATCCTTGTTCACCCGGAACTGGTGCTTGACCAGTACCTATTGTTCCACCACCAGAGCCTGTGGGGTCAAGCGGTGCGCCATCTGCCATGCCCTGTTGAGGTTGCTCTGGTTGCATTGGTGCTTGGAACTGTTTCATCAGTTCTGCTTGCAAAGCAGCCTCACTCATGTTGTTAGTTACTTTGTCGGGGTCAAGGTCCATTGACTTTGCAATCTCGCTGATTACGTATTGGAACTTAGCAAACGGAGCAAGAGCAGGATTACTTGCAATCTGCAAGAACTGCATTAGTCGCTGACTACGTACTTCGTTAGCCATTAGACTTTCTGTACCACGTGCTTTGACTTCCAAGTCACCCTTAATCTCAGGGTCAAAGTCAAATTGCATATTAAAGCGGAAGAAACCTTCGCCAAGAGGACGAAGCAGATAATCATCCACATTTTTAATAACAGTCTTAATGCTGCCACTTGCAGCGTTCATCAGCATTGAAATGCCAGATGCTGTCCGTCCAACGCCCGATACGCCCGTTTGTCCATGTGCAAAGCTAGGCATACCCGTTGACTCATCCGCAAGCTGTCTAGCCTTATCAAACAGCATCATGTTCTCAGACGATACATTTGGAAACTTAGTACCAAAAATAGCCTGACCCGGTGCGCCACCCTGTCTGCGGAACACCTTGCCCGGATACAGTGTTAGGTCTTGACCCGGCACAAGGTTTGTTTCATCAACCTCAATCAGCATATTACCAGACAGCACAGCATTATCAACAGCCATACGCATAAAGCCATTCATCAGTGTCTGCGTATCGTCCATGTTTTCTGCGATACCAACACCAAAGAATGAATACGGATTCATTTCAAATGGAGCAGCAGCATATGGAATCTTAGCTGGCTTAAATGGGTTCAGCACCATGCGGATAAGTTTGTTGTTACAAATCCACACGTTTGCTTGTAGTTCATCAAAGTCTTTCAGTTCATCAGGAATATCGACACCTTGCTCTTCCAGCATATCTGTGTCAACCATACCCCAATATTCAAGAACTTCAAATCGGTCAATTCCATGCTCTGGTGCGTAATCAGACAGGTCATCTTCCCAATACTTCTTATTGTAGTTCTCGCCCATCTGAATACATTCATCAATGACTTGACCACGGAAGTATGGACGCTTCTTTAGCATACGCATTTGTGAACGAGACATCTTATGACGCTCAATTACAAACTGTGCTTCATCCATGTTGTTTGCATCTGGGTCTGGATAGAAATTCCAAACAGATACGTGGTCTACCTGTGGTACAGTCTTAAACAGTGGGTCATAGTTACCTTCGTCATCCCAATTAGCATACTCCTTGTCCTTTGCAAACGGACCTTTCATAATGCCTGTACCAAACAATGCCATTTCAAATGCACTACTACGCAGGTTTTTATTAGCACCAGACTCTTCAAGCTGGTCGTGTATCTTCTTCTGCATCTTCTTAGCAGCAATCATTGCTGGGCTAAATTCAATTGCAGTAGGTGTCTTGCCCGGACCTTCTTTCAGTTTATCCTGAACAGGGTCTAGCTTTTCTTCTAGCGGACCAAGCCTTTCAGCCAGCGTTTTAGCCGTTGCACCCGGAGGCAAATCTTTACCATCGCCCTTGAAACCATACGGGCTAGTAAGACTAGTACTTGCCTGTAGTTCTGCTGGCTCTTGTGGGTCAAAATGAACATCTGCCACAACACCTTCTGGTAAAGTCGTTGGCTCGATTGATAAAGGAAATTTGTTACTGGCAAACAGCACGTCCACAATTTGTCCGTAAGCTGCCAAAGTTTTTGTTTTAGTGACTTTGATAAAGACACGAGATTTCTCCGCTTCTGTAAATTGTACATCAGGACCGTACAAACCACGATAATTACGATATGCCCTTAGCCAACGCTCTTCGTCCTGATAACGATAATCTTCAGCACGTTTGTACCGTTCTATGATGAATGGAATGATATTTGACACGTCAGCATCAAAGGTAACAGTATCATCCGTATCCTCTAACGCAATAGCGTCATCTTCAATCATGATTTCATCTTCATCCATATTTATGCCCTTTTTAAAACTGCTCTGTTTGTTTTTTTATTATATACATAATCTGATTTAGGCCGACCAGAATTTCTTGCTGCCCTATCAATTGCACGTTGACCTGCAGTCATATTACCTCTTTTAGTTCCTTTTACTGTAGAGGTATTAGTTCCCTTTTTTAAGTTGCCTGATTTTTGCAACTGTTTTGTTGCTATGGCATATGCAGCCTTTTCAGACATACCTTTTGCTTTTAATTG
>Ga0213864_10000702_pt1 | contig 15203 bp, 10 predicted proteins | sample PICome_5_FD_160078 | JGI IMG/M metagenome (GOLD analysis project Ga0213864, IMG submission 160078) | Coastal seawater microbial communities near Pivers Island, North Carolina, United States - PICO247 | ecosystem: Environmental > Aquatic > Marine > Coastal | place: USA: North Carolina... | reverse complement strand
CCCTTAGAAATACAACGTGCTTTGTTCCAGATGGTGTACAGTTGACAGATGCTGAAGGTAAAACTGTAACACCACCACCTGTAATTAAGGAAGGTGGTTTATCAAATGTGACAGAAATTGTTACCGGTAAAACAGAAAAAAGAAATTTATATGTTGCCGGTCAAGGCGATGCAGAATGGGCTGGTTTAAATAGCAGAGGTACAAATGTTGGAGGTACATATGAATTTAAAACACTTTCATCAACCGATCATATAGAGGCTGAATTTAGATTTGCATCAAACCAAAGAGAAATTACCTGTCTTATTATAGATTGGTCTAATCTGCCATTTGGATATGATGATTATACAGTTGATGAAATACACCAAGCAATAAGCAATTTTCACATAACAGAATATGGCATTAGTAGAACACAATCAAGACCAAACGATTATGGATTACAAACACATATGTATGTTCATCAAAGTGGACTGATTAAAAAGGTTGTCCCTCCAAAAAATAAAATTATTTCATTAGGATATCCAGTACGTCAAAAAATATATGATAACGCAATTCACATTACATTAAATGCAAGTGCAAAAACATCCAAACCACACAGACAATTAGAATCAATGGATGAAATTATTAAATCATTTATTAAGGTATTTCCAGGTGCAGAAATATATGGAGCAAATGATTTATTACCTGAAAATTCAACAGCAGCGCCTGGGTTTAGTGTACGACCATATATTCTAAGAAAATTTGGTAAGGCATCAATTAATGATGAAATACCTGTAAAAGAGGTATTATCTGCAAAACAATTGGCTGACCTACAACCTGCAAATATTGTAACACCTCAACCCCAACATAATAAAATACCAGACCCAAATAAACTTATCACGGATTTAGGTAGGGAAGGATTTGATGCCACTGAATCATTAAGTACATGGTTTAATGATAACCAGGATACAATTGATTTGTTGAGACAAAAGGCCGAAAAAGTATTTGAGGCTCTTCAGGTTGATGGTAGTGGTATTACGGATAATGCAGTTAAGGTATTGGATGAAACACAGGATAATAAGTTAACAGAAAATCTACGCAATAAAATGTCTGCAGCGGCCAAAGGAATAAAGTATGTCTGATATTGAAAAGGTATTAAAAAATAAAGTAAAGGCAAGAGATGGATTTGCAGATCCTACAAATAACTTCCCTAGTGTTGGTTATGGCAATGCCTCATCATTAAATAAAGCCGCCAGAGGTGTGCACACAAATGAATTGTATATTGGCGGAGGTACTGCAGATTTAAATCTGGATTTAAAAGAAAATGATCACTCAGAATATCCTTTAAATCAGGTAAAGGAAAGTATTTCAGGGCACATTACAGAAGTTGATGACACACCAAATAACGAAAGGTTATTGTGGAGACATAAAACTGGTTCAGGTGTTGAAATGAGACCTGATGGTACAATTATTGTTTCATCAAGACATAATACAATTCATATCACAGGTGGTGATCAAAAGGTTATCATTGAAGGTGATGGTGATATACATTATCATGGTAATTTAAGATTACATGTATCTGGTGATTTGGATATGGATGTTGGGGGAGATTACAATTTAAGAGTACATGGTGATAAGAATGAGGAAGTGTATGGTGGGTCAAATACCAAAGTGTATGAAAATAAATTGGAAACTGTATCAGGTAATGCATCGACATTTGTGAGTGGTACAAATACCAATACATTTTTATCTGACAATAACACAATCATTAAGGGTGCAAATACCGAGCGTATTGGTGGTAAACATGCACAATACATTGGCGATGACGCAATTGTGACCGCAAAAAATGCGATGAATTTTACATCACCAGATATAAACATTGCAGCAACGGACCTTACAGCAATTTCAACTACCGGTGCAATAGGTGGTGATAATGTAATACACTATGGTAAAAATTATTATGGTACATCAGCAACATTTACTGCTGGTGTTACAGCACCAACATTCCATGGCGATTTAAAAGGTACTGCAGAAAGATCCGTCACGTCTGATGTAACCAATTCACAAAATTATTCTGACCCAGACCCAGGTGGTGGTACAGGCTCTGCTCAAGGTTATTCGGTTACAAACACTGCAACTGATACTGCAAACAGAATGACACCACCAGGCCCTTCATCATCAACCATGGATCAATACCTAAATCAATCTGATAAAGGTGTAAGAAATGTAACAATTGATCCTGGTAATGCAATGAAGGATACCATTAATAGGTCAAATAGATATGATGGTATCTCAAAACACCCATTGACAACAGAAATGGTTAGATCAAAACTCAGAGATCCAAATACTGCAAGAAATAAAAAGTTTGTTGCTCGTGCAATTGCAGAAGGTGTGTTATCACCAACATATATTCAACAAAAACCAGAGCAATTTGATATTGGGCTTATTTTTAACAGAGATGGTACTGGTAAGATACCTTCAGGTAAACTGTTGGGTAACGAGGATCAAAGATTAGAAAAAATTGCAAATGAATCAAACACAATTGTTGTTCGTACACTCATACCAAACCAACTTTATAATCCAGAGTTACAATATACAAAGTATGGTGTGATTAATAGTAAAACAAAACTTGGTTCAGGTATTCCACTTGCTAAATTCCTTGGTGGTTATGGTGATCCTATTACATTGGAACATATCACGGATGATATTGAGCGTATAAAAATTGCTCGTAATTTATATGCACATGCAGAGTTTATGAAATCTGCCCAACAATACCTTGAGGAATTAAATAGTCATAGGCTTGTAGTGGCAGAAGGTTTGTATAGAAAAAGAGAAACATTAGATCCTAACAGTCTTAATTATCTGGCGGCTCGTGGTCAGGTTGTTGTGTATGAATTAAGGGATAGGAATGGACTTATTGATATTGATAAAACATTTGATTTGGCATTATATTGTAAGGATTATGTAAATTTTGATAGAATGATTTTAGATTATGATTCATATAATCCGGATGATTCATTGAACGCACAAATTATTATTCAAATGCCATCTGTAAATGCCGATTGGAATATGAGATATAGAAATGAAATAGAAACTCGTTATAATAATTACACACAAACAAATGGTGAATTGGTAGAAATATCTCCAAAAAGTATATAAATAGAGATAACAATATTAGAGGGTTAAATGGCTAGAGCATTTTCAATAGAGGATGGGAATTTAAGTACATCCATTGCCAGTACTAGAACAAGGCAATATGTTGACTTGGATCTAACCTTTACAGCAAAACCTGCAGGGGATGTGTATAAAAAACAGGACGCTGCAGCGGTAAAGCAATCCATAAAAAATCTTTTATTAACATCACGTGGCGAAAAACCTTTTCAACCATATTTTGGTGCAGATTTACATTCTGCTCTTTTTGAATTAGATGCAGACTTTGATCCAGAATATGTGCAGAATATGATATATGATGCAATTAAAAACTTTGAACCTAGGGCTAATGTTCTGGCCGTAACAGTTCAATTACAACCGGATTATAATTCACTCGACGTATCAGTGCAAATTCAAATAATAAGCACAAAAGAAATTGTTACAGTCGATGTATCATTAGCGAGGCTCAGATAAATGTCAACCGTTATTAAATCATCAGAACTTGATTTTCAAAATATTAAGGAATCACTTAAAGATTATTTTAAATCAAAAAGTGAATTTGCCGACTATGATTTTGAGGCATCTGGTCTTAATAACCTTTTGGATGTTCTTGCGTATAATACACACTTAAATGGTTTAACTGCAAACTTTGCAATTAATGAATCATTTTTACCAACAGCACAATTAAGATCATCCGTTGTATCACATGCCGAAACATTAGGCTATGAGGTACGATCAATCACAACATCAAAGGCTGTTGTAAATCTTTCTGTAAATATGTCAGGTGTTGTAGGAAGAAGGCCACAAATTCAATTACCTGTTGGGTGGACATTTACATCATCCATTGATGGAATATCATATACATTCAGAACACAAGAATCATACTTTGCAAAGGATGATGGTACTGGTACCTACATATTTAAGGATTCAAAAGGCTCCAGTAATATACCAATTGCAGAAGGTATTGAAAAAACAAAAACATTTCTTGTTGGTGAGAAAAATGAAAGACAAGTTTTTGTAATACCTGATGAAACAATGGATATTGCTACAGCCAAGGTCCTTGTATACAACAATGCAGGATCAACAGGTTATCAAACTTATATTCCTCTGAAAAAAGCAGTAACGATTGATAAGGATTCAAGGGTATTTTCTGTACGCGAGGCACCCAACGGACACTACGAACTAAATTTTGGGGATGGTGTATCATTTGGTAAAAAACCAGATCCAGGTCAAAAAGTTGTTGTGACCTATTTGTCAAGTAAAGGACCACTTGCAGATAACGGTACAGTGTTTACCTCAAATAGTGATTTTAATCATTTAGGTAATGATTATCCAGTTGTTGTAACAACACAAACAGAATCAACAGGTGGTGCAAACAAACAAACAATTGAAAGTATAAAACAATTAGCACCAATTGCGTATGCCGCGCAACAGAGATTGGTCACATCACTTGATTATAAAGGCACAATTCTTAGTAACTTTACAGATGTTACGGATTGTAATGTTTGGTCAGGTGATCAAAATATACCACTTGATTATGGTGCAGTGTATGTTTCACTTAATTTTGCAGATGGTATATCTGATACCGTAAAGGAAAATACAAAGGCTCAGATTATTGGCCAATTTACTGATAATCTTTCAGTTGTTTCCATTACAACAAAATATACAGATCCTACAGAATTATTCCTTGAATTAACATTGGGATTTAATTTTGATCCTTCACTTACTGGATTTAGTTTATCTGCAACCGAGAGTACTGTATATAGATTTATGAATAGATATTTTAGTGAAAATCTAAATAAGTTTGAAAAAATATTTAGACGTAGTAATATGTTAACAGAGGTTGATGCAATTGATCAGGCCATCCTATCAAGTAAATGTGATGTAAAGGCTCAGCTCAGGTTTGAACCTACGATTGGAGATAAGAGAACATTTGAATTAAACTATCCTATGTCAATTGCACCACCTGATCCCTACACATATATTGTCCAATCAAGTACATTTGAATATGAAGGAACACTTGCTCTTATCAGAAACAAACTAAGCTCTACAAGATTACAGGTAACAGATATTGATGGTAATGTTTTGTTGGATAATGTTGGTGAGTATTTCCCTGCAACTGGTTTGGTAAAAATTGTTGGATTTACACCAGAGGCATTTATTGGTGGGTTTGATTATATTAAGGTATCAGTGGTGCCACTGAATGAAAGTGTAATTAAACCATTGCGTAATTATGTAATTAAACTTGATGAAACACTTTCATATGCCACTGCAACATTGGATAGACAAAACACAACATCGACGGTATAAGTTATGGCTGCATTTGCACAAACATTAAGAGATTTTGGTAGACATGCCACCAATTTAAATAAAACTCTTGTTGATGAGATATTACCAGAGCACTATCGTGATGATTATCCTAACCTTATTACCTTCCTTGATGCATACTATGAATTTTTGGATTCAGCTGAAAATTTTGGTGGTATCATTGAAGAGTTACAAACCATAAGGGATATTGAGGACACAAAACTTAGATATCTGGATTTGTTATTTGACGAACTCGGACTTGGTATATCTGAAGGTCAGTTTATAACACCAAGGGAAGTGATTAGAAACTTCGGTAACTTTTTTAGGGTAAAAGGTTCCGAATATTCTGTGCATGGGTTTTTTAGAGCATTCTTTAATGAAGAGATTGAAATTACATATCCGAAAGAAAGACTCTTTATTGTTGGTAAATCAAGAGTTGGTACAGAGGATGCAAAGGTAATCCAGGATGGTAGACTTTTTCAAGTTTTTTCAACTCTTATCAGAGGACCAATCCCATTAGTACAATGGGAGCAATTATATAGAAACTTTGTACATCCATCAGGTTTTTATTTGGGTGCATATGTTGTTTTGGAATCTGAACCTCAGGTACCTATTACAACTGGCATTTCAATACCTTATATTAATCCAAATATCAATGTATTTAGTTCTGCCGCCCTTACATATGCCGCTGAGGGTGAGGCAATTGGTGCTCTAGGATCCTTTAGACCATTACCAGAACCTGGTATTGCCAAAACAATTAGTGGCTATAGAGTTGCATATTATGGATTGGATGGACAAGATTCTGACCAAATTAACAATGAGGCTCTACTTTATGTAAACAGGGATTATGTTGCAGAAAGTTATGCAGGAGAGCTTGAACGATTCTACCTACGTGATAGATATAATCTGTATCGTAACTTTGATGCATTTGGTTCTATGACAATATTTGAACTAGAAGAATATTATAGTAGCATGTACGAACTGAGTGGTTTCTGGGTATCATTCGATGATAAGATAGATGCAACCGGTGCATCATCAAATAACGTACCTAATTCTGCAGTTAAATTCTCATCTACTAATGACACATTTGATGCACGGGTATGGTATAGAAAGTAATAAACCATTATAAATAATGTTAAACATTTTAGGAAATAAAAATGGCAAGACAAATTATAGATAGAGGTACTACAGGTAACGATGGGACCGGCGATGATCTGTATACAGGTGCCGGAAAAATTAATGACAACTTTGAGGAACTATATGCTGCTGTACAGGATATTGAAACCATAGTCGGTACTGATTCTGCCGTAAACCTTGGTGTAAAGCTTGTTACAAATGGGATTGTTTATGAAGGATCAACTGCAGATTCCTTTGAGACAACTCTTATAACCACAGACCCAACAGCAGACAGAACAATTACCTTTCCTGATAGCTCAGGTAATGTCGCCTTATTACATAATATCACAGACACAATTGATTCTGATTATGTACAAGGTAAGGCCGTTGAATTGGATTTAAGAAATTACACAGTCGCCAGTGCCCCAACAGGCTCCCACGGTAAAATGATTTTTGTTACCGATGGTGATTCAGGCGATCCATGTCTTGCAATCTTCGACAGCGCAGCAGGTTTTTACAAACGAATTGCTCTCGGCGTCGCAATTAGTACTTAATAGGATATAGAAAATGCCAGCAACGATTACAGATACATTAAGACAACAGATTGCCCGTGACTTCTTCGAGCGGTTTGAACAACAGACACATAACTATTATGTGGGTATTGGTAGATCCCAGCCTTGGGATTCACAGGAAAATGTTCCTACACCAGTAAATAGCCCTGAAGAGGTTTCTAAATTACGGAATGCCCTACAGTCAATTAAAAAGGTTAAATCAACATCATTGGTTGTACCTCGTAACAATTGGTCAAATGGTACCATTTATTCTCCATATGACGATACACGAGCTGGATATCCTACACAACCATATTATGTAAAAAATGATAATAACCAAGTGTATGTCTGTTTAGAAGTTGGCCGTAACAGACTTGGTGTTGCACAACCATCAACTGTTGAACCAACAGGATCAAACCATAGCTCATTTAGAACAGCAGACGGTTATGTATGGAAATTTATCTATACAATTAGTGGTGCAAGGCAAGAACAATTCCAATCATCAAATTTTATGCCTGTCCAAAAACAAGGTGCAACCGATTCAAACTCTACTGGCATTGAGTTAAAACAGGAAGCCGTACAGGATAGTGCAGTAGGTGGCCAGGTTCTTAGTATTGCATTAACAGATCCAGGATCTGGTTATACAAGTATTCCTACAGTGACAATTACAGGTAATGGTACTGATGCAAAGGCAGTAGCAGATATTGACTCTGCCGCTGGTGTAATTTCACGCATTCGTATTAAGGATAGTGCTCATCCATCTGGCCCTGGTACAACTGCAAACCTTGCTCACGGTAGTGGTTATACAATTGCATTTGTAACAATTACAGGTGGTGGTGGAACAGGAGCAAAGGCCCGAGCAATTTTACCATTTAATGATTCCGGTGTTGGTGCCGATGCAAGGATTGATTTAAAATCTGCATCAGTTATGTTCCATACACTCCTTGAAGGTAATGATAGTGATTTCCTACTAGGGCAGGATTTCAGACAGGTTACACTCTTTAAGGATCCATTAAATAGACAAGGCGCAAAGGTTATATCAAACACTGCAGGATGTTTGGATTATATGAGGTTGTCCAGCACATTGGCACCATTTACAAGAGATAAAATTATTGAAGGGCAGACTACATTTGCCCAGGCATATATAGATGATATTGATTCTGATAAAATTTATTTCCACCAGGATGCTGAAACAGGTTTCACTGCATTCCAGGATGGAGAAATTATTGAGGAAACAACAGGCCCTGGTCAGGGTATTATTGATTCAGCCTTAATCCTATCTGAGGTTGATAGACGGACTGGGGATATTCTATATATTGACAATAGAGCGCCAGTTGAAAGAACAGCAGCGCAATCAGAAGATATAAAAATCATTCTACAATTCTAAGGAATAGAAGATGGCAACAGTATATACAGATACCTTATTTGATACAAAGTATAAGGACGATTTTGCAGACAGTGATGGATATTATCGCATACTGTTTAATGCCGGCCGTTCACTACAAGCACGTGAACTTACGCAGATGCAAACAATCATCCAAAAACAAATTGAACGTTTTGGTAATAACATTTTTAAGGAAGGTGCTGTTGTAAAACCAGGTGGTTTGAATATTGATACTGCCTATGAATTTGTAAAACTGGATCCCACATCAACAGGTGTTGGTGCAACAGTTGGTGAGATTATTACCGGTGCAACATCAGGTTTAAAGGCTGAGGTGCTTGAAAGAGTTGCTGCAGTCGCAGGTGATCCTCACACATACTACATTAAATATGTAAACACAACCGCTGCTTCTGCTGGTGGTACTACACCTCGTTTCACACCAGGTGAAAGTTTAGGTTCTGGTAGAGTTGTACAAATTACTAATACACTTGCAGATCCTGCAGTTGGTAGAGGTACTCGTATTACAGTTGGTGAAAGTATTTATTTCACACAAGGTTTCTTTGTATATACAGAACAACAATCAGCAATTATTGCCAAGTATGATGATACACCAACAACCAATGTCGGTTTTAAAATTGAACAACAGATATTTGGTGTTGATGATGATTTACAACTATATGATAACCAAGGTACAAGTATTAATACAACAGCACCTGGTGCTGACAGATATAAAATTACACTTACACTTACACATGATGATGTTGTTGATTCAGATGAAAACTTTATCCATGTTGCCACTGTAAGGGATGGTGCTGTATTCACTGCTGTGTCTGCACAACAAGATCAAGCATATAATATTCCAAGGGATATGATTGCAACAAGAATTAAAGAAAATTCAGGCGATTATATTGTAAAACCATTTAGAATTACCTTTGAAGAGGATTCACAGGATACTCATTTATTGCTTAAGGCAAGTGATGGTATTGTTGTTGTGGATGGATATAGAAGTGCTAGGTATTCTCCAACAGATATTCGTGTTCAAAAACCAACAACTGATATTGAGATTGAAGGCGAATTTATGCCTGTTGATTATGGTCACTATGTTGATGTTGCGGCAGGCCAAGCAAGAGGTGGTCCTGATATTTCAACATTTGAAGAATTAAATCTACGTTCTGCAGTTAACTATGGTGGTAGTACAATTGGTACTGCCAGGGTAAGATCAATTGTTGAGAATGGTGTTGATTATAGATTCTATCTCTTTGATTTAAGAATGAACTCTGGTAAAAACTTCAGAGATGTAAGATCAATTGGTACATCATCATCTAGTTATTTCAATCCTACCATTTCAGGTACCAATGCGCAATTAGAGGATCCGCTAAACAATACACTCATTTATCCAACACTTGCACAAAGACCAAGAATTATTGACCCACAGAGTATGGAAGTTCAGATTTTAAGATCCGGTACATCTGATGGTTCTGGTAACTTTACTGTAAGTATTCCAACACAATATGTTTTGGATAATACAAATGATTGGATGATTTTTACAGATACTGGTCAGGTTTCAAATGGTTCACTTGGTGGTATTACATCAGGTTCAAATACAACAACAATTACAGGGTTGCCCATTAATACACCTATTAAGGCATATGTGTATGGTTCAACATCCACACCCATTGTGAGAGCAAAAACTCTTGCAACAAACCAAACTGTCACTACAACAGTTTCAACCGATGCATATACAGGTGAGCAATTTATTAACCTTGGTGTTCCGGATGCATATGAAATTAAAAGAATTACATTAAATGATTCTGATGGTGCCGATGTATCTCATAAATTTACATTTGATGACGGACAAAGAGATAACTATTATGGTTTATCAAGGCTTGTTTTAAATGATGGACAAACTGCACCTGCTGGTAATGTTTATGTTAAGTTTGATCATTTTAACCATGGCGCTGGTAACTTCTTTGCAGTTAATTCGTATACCGGTGTTGTTGACTATGATCAAATTCCAAGTCACACATTTTCCAATGGACAAATTATTAACCTAAGAGATGCCTATGATTTTAGACCTGTTGTAAATTCATCAGGTGATTTTACAGAAGCAAATATTTCATATCTTCCTGTCCCAACAGATCTAATTGTTTCTGATAATACATATTACCTATCACAGGCATTTAAACTTGTGATTGATACCGAGGCAAACCTTGATATTGTAAGGGGTGAAACATCCTTTGCACCAAATTATCCTACAGCACCTGAAGGAACACTACCTCTTTACAATTTTAAAATGAATCCAAATACATTGAATGAAGAGGATATGTATGTAGAGAAAATTGACCATCAACGATATACGATGGATGATATTAACTACCTTGAAAAGAGAATTGAAAAATTGGAAGAGATTACATCACTTTCAATGCTTGAATTACAGACTAATAATTTTGAGGTTCTTGACTCTGCAGGCTTGAATAGAACAAAATCTGGTTTTGTGGTGGATAATTTTACAAACCATCTATTATCAGATGTGGATAATCCATTCTATAGAGCATCGATTGATCCATCCGAAGGTCTCTTACGCCCTGCATTTACTGAAGAAAACCTAAGGTTAATATATGACTCTGATAATTCAACTGGTGTTGTGAAAAAGGGTGATAACATTTATCTACAATTTACTGAGGAAAATTATATCACACAACCTTTTGCAACCAAAGCAGTAAAAATTAATCCATACTCTGCTACTGTTTACACAGGTAACCTATTGGTATCACCATCATCTGATGAATGGAGAGATACAAACACATTGGCTAGAAATGTAATTGATGGTGGAACAAAACTTGCAACAAACACTGCCGCCAATTGGAATAACTGGGAATGGAACTGGGGTGGTAAGGATCTAGAGGACCTAAAGGTTGGCGATCAGACAAACACCATATCCAGAACAAGTGGCCGAACAACAACCAAAACTGTAAATAAGGTTGTTAAATCACAGGTTGTTGAAGAAAGAATTGGTACAAGAGTTGTTCAAGTGGCAATGCTACCATTTATGAGATCTAGGATTGTGAGTATTAGGGCTCAAGGTTTACGGCCTAATTCAAATGTATATCTCTTTATGGATGGTAAACCAATGGCAAATTATGTCAGAGAGGCAACATTCCAAAGATATTCATCAACAACAAAGGATTATGGCAACACACTGCGAAATAGAACATCACACCCTGATGGTGCAGGTCTCTTAACAACTGATAATTCAGGTAAGGTTGATATATCATTTATGGTACCTAATAATAATACTCATAGATTTAGAGCTGGTAGCCATGAAATCATGATACTTGATATTGATGTTGCAAAAGAAAAACAATCAGGTACCGTAGCTAGAGCAATTTATTCTGCCCAAGGTTGGTTGGATACAATTCAACATGATGTTAAATCAACACGTGTACTAGAAATTGAAGGATCCAAGTCATCTGTTACGGCACCAGCACCTCGCAGACAACGTAATAATGATGGTGGTGGTTCCGGTGGTACATCAACCTCAGGTGGTGGTGGAGGATCAGGTGGTTACTGGTCAACACGACACATCAATGATGCTGGACAAAGAGTTTATAAATGGAATGGACCTGGTACAAGACCTGATACAACAGATCCACACAAAAACCGTATTCCAAACTTTAATCAACCAACAAGGAATAAGGATAGAGCAGGTTCCACTTCAAAAGCCTCAAGCAATCCTAAAATTGTATGTACAGAAATGTATCGTCAAACACAACTTGATGATTGGGCAAAGGCAATGAGAATTTGGGATACATATCAACGTAGGCATCTTACACCATATCACGAAATTGGTTACCATTGGTTATTTAAGCCATATGTTCGTGGTATGCAAAGAAGTGGCGTATTAACAAAACTTGGTGCATATTTGGCCAAGGAAAGAACACAACACTTGAAACATGTTTTAACCAGAGGTAAAGCAAAGGATAGTATTATTGGTAATGTTTGGTCCAAAATTATACATCCAGTTGTTCATGTGGCTGGTAGAATTAAAACAAAAATTTATGGGGAATCTGAGTAATGTCATTAAATTCACTAGGTTATAAATTAGGTAAAAGTCCAATTGCTCAATCATTCTACGTAGATGACGCCAAGGGGATCTTTGCTACAAAAATCCAATTATATTTTAAGAGAAGATTTAGCGCAACTGCTGACCTACAGTTGCCTATTAACATTCACATTAGACCAATGCGTAATGGTATGCCATCGGATGTTGAAATTATTCCTGGTTCATCTGTATTTGTTGATTACAACTTTGTAAATGCAACATCAGACGCATCAGTGGCTACAGATTTTACATTTGAAGAGCCAATTTTCCTAGATGGTTTAACAGATTATGCAATTGTTGTATATGCCGAAACACCAGAATATGAAATATTCCTTGCAGAAATAGATGAAACGGTTGTAGGTTCTGCATCTGCTCGTGTAAATCTAAATCCAAATACTGGTAGTGTTTTCTATTCTCAGAATGGTGCTACATTTACGGCAAACCAAAAACAAGATTTAAAATTTAATGTTGTAAGGGCAAGGTTTAACACAGGTACTGCTGCTACTGTAAGGCTTAAAAACGCATCCGTACCAAGACAATTACTCAATGATAATGTAATTAGAACATTTGGTGGAGCTTCTAATGTTAGGGTTCATACAATTAACCATGGACTACAGGTAAATGATACTGTATCAATATCAGGAGCAACTGCAGTTGGTGGTTTTACAGCCAATCAATTAAATACTGATCACACAATTACAAAGATTGATGCCGGTGGGTATGAATTTAATATGAGTGGTAATGCTGACTCGGATGCATTTGGTGGTGGAACAGATATTCTTGCAACAAAGAATATTCCATATTCACTGGTTTGGCCAAACATGGCAATAATGAAACCAACTGGTACTGCTGTAACTGCAACATTTAAAGGAACAACAGGCAAATCATTTGCTGGTGCTGAAACTCCATATACGGTTGATGGTGCGTTTACTGCAATTAATTTAAATAAAAATAATATTGCATTGGATAGAAACTATGTAATTGCTGCTGATTCAATTGCAGATGCAGAAATTGCAATTGGTGCATCAACTGCACTTATGGAGGTTGAACTTGCATCTGGAGATAATTTTATCTCACCTGTAATTGATTTACAAAGATCATCACTTACATTGGTTGACAACGTGATTGACAAACAAGATTCTGCCGCTACAAGTGGATTTAATGTACCATTGAATTTTGTAAATGAAACACAACCAAGTGGTGGTTCAGCAGCGGCAAAACATATTACAACGGTTACAACACTTGCACAATCTGCCGTAGGGCTTAAGGTTCTGTTAACTGCAAATAGACCTAAGGCTGCTGGTATTGATTTGTACTATAGGGTATCATCTGAAAGTGAATTAATTAATACAAAGAATTGGGTTAAAGTGCTTCCAGAAACAAATAACCCATCGGATGAGAATACATCCGTATTTAGAGAATATGAATATTTGGTTGGTGGTAAAGGTGGGCAACTTAAATCCTTTATTAAGTTCCAATTAAAGATTGTCATGACATCTACAAACTCGGCCAAGGTACCGGTCATTAAGGATTTGAGAACAATAGCACTGAGTGTATAATGGATTATAAAAAAGTTGAAGGCTTTGATGGTTTGGTAAGAAATGATCAAGGTGTTATATTAAATACAAATGTTTCTGAGGTACAGGCTGCAAGAGCCCGTAAAAAGGCTAGAAAAAGAAAAGAAAGAGAACTTGAGGATTTAAAACAGGATGTTGATGACCTTAAGGATCTGATGAAAAGGATTGCAGAGAAATTAGATGTCACGTAAAATTCTTGTCCAAAAAACAAATACGTTAGATATCTGGCGTCAAAAAACAAATCAGATGTCTGATTATATTGAAGATCTGGATGATTTGGATCCTTATTTTCAGGCACCTACTGGTTATTCTACACCTCAAGACTCAAATATTGTTGATGCAATTAATACCATTGGTAATGGGCTTGATAAAATTGAATGTTACCTATATGATCCAGTTTTACCACACGACTCTGATAAATGTATTATTGGTAAAATAACTGCAAACCTTGGCGTTGATTCAGGTTATATTGAAAAATTAGATTTACAACAATTATGGAATTATGATTCTGCTCTTGTTGGACCTCGCAATCCAGATAGTGATTATACATTTTATGGTGATTCACCAGGCACCTCGGCCTTTGATTTTAATGCTGATAGTGTACATATAAATCGGTTGTATGTTCCTAATGCAGATTTTATTGATAGCGCACAGATTTATAAAAGATTAAATGTACATGAATGGACACAAAAGACTGGTGATGATACAGGGTTTAACTCAGAGAAGGTTACCTTTAATGAGTATGTCAATATAAATACCCTACATATGGATAGTCAAAGTGTTGACATCATTCGACCTTTTTATATTAATCCACCCAGTGGAAACAAAGCAAGCGCACATTTTGGAGCATATCTATTTGATTCAGAGGAAGGCCATATGGCCACAGTTGATCCGGACTTCACATTATCATAAGGAAAAATAAATGGCACGTAAAATTACAGTAGATTTCACCAATGCAATTGGTACATTTATGGCCAAAACAAATTTGATGTCTGATTATCTAGGCGACCTTGATGATCTTGATTCTGAATTTGCGGATAATT
>Ga0213864_10000701_pt1 | contig 15223 bp, 14 predicted proteins | sample PICome_5_FD_160078 | JGI IMG/M metagenome (GOLD analysis project Ga0213864, IMG submission 160078) | Coastal seawater microbial communities near Pivers Island, North Carolina, United States - PICO247 | ecosystem: Environmental > Aquatic > Marine > Coastal | place: USA: North Carolina... | reverse complement strand
AAAGCTGGTGCTGGATTAAGCGATGCTGTAAACTAAGAGTATCTAAGCTAAACTTACAACTCTCTAAAGAAATTTAGAGAGTTTTTTTTTGTTTGAATTTTAAGTACATTTACCTGTGCCAACGTCTGAAATACAAAAAGGTAACCTGCTCATCGCTCAACCATCCATATTAAATGATAATTCGTTTAATAGAAGTATTATATTGATTACTGAGCATACGAAATCTAATTCTGTTGGATTCATTTTAAATCGGCCATTAGAATATACATTAGGCGAATTACTACCAGATATCAATTGTGAGTTCAGAATTTATGAGGGCGGACCTGTAGAGCAAGAAAACCTTTATTTTATTCATAAAGTACCACAATTATTGGAAGACAGTATGGAAGTTGCCGATGGTATTTACTGGGGTGGTAATTTCGAATCACTAAAAGTCCTATTGAATAACGGTCTTCTTCAAGAGAATGAAATACGATTTTTCCTTGGATATTCAGGATGGGGTAAGAATCAATTGAAAAATGAAATCTACACCAATTCCTGGTTCATTTCAGACGATCCATTGTACGGCATTTTATCGTCAGACAACACCTCATTGTGGCGAGAAAAGATTATGAAAAAAGGAGGTGCTTATAAATTATGGGCGAATGCTCCCAAGGATGTTAGCCTCAACTAACCTGTTATCTCTACAACTTTTAATGTATTTCCCAGTGCCAAAGCAATCTTTGGGATAAATACTTTCTTTTTATACTGAGTTACGGGCTGAATTCCGACAATGGAATTCGTAATAAAGACCTCATCAGCTTTTTGAATTTCAAAGGGTGAAAATGACTCTTCAACTAGGGTATAATCGGTATTTTTTTCTAGAATCTCAATCAACTTCTTTCGAACCACTCCTTTTAGACACCCATCAGTTAGTGGTGGCGTTTTAATCCTGTTTCCTTTGACTATAAATAAGTTTCCATTAGCTACTTCAACTACGTTTTTGTTTTCGTTGACCAAAACACAGTTATCCAATTCATTTTCCTTAGCGAAAATACTGGCTAAAGTGTTTAACATTTTATTGTTAGTCTTCACGGTAGAAAGAAGTCCAGAGTACACATAAAAATCTTTAAAAACATCAATTTTATATTCCTCTTTCCCTGTAATATCGAGTGTTTCAGCTTTAATAAGATAGCTCATGGTATTTTGTTCTGGTGTATAATACCCACCTTCATTTCTAAATACACTTAAACGCACTCTATAATTTTCTGATTCATCTTGCACCTTTACGGTTTTCAAGATTTCCTCTTCCATAAATTCTAATGTAAACTCCATTGGAATTTTCATGCGAAGCATGCGCATAGAGGCCATTAATCGGAAATAGTGATCTTCTGCGAATACAACCTTATGTTTCGAAACTTTCAGGGTCTCAAACACAGCATCTCCATATAAAAATCCACGATTATTTATCGATAAGGAAACATGTTCTTCGAACAACAACTCACCATTAAAATTTACCATATCAAAAAATTAAAGTGCAAAATTACAACATAAAGTTTAGGGTATAAAAAAACTCAGCACTAGGCTGAGCTCTTTATATGAATTGAAATTGAATTATGCTCCGATGGTATGTTTTAAATCATCAATCTGATTTTCCCATAACTGTTTGGTCTCCTCTACCTCATCGTCATCAGCAAAATCAGTAATAAATAAGGATACATCTTTGGTTAATGCATCAACAATTATTCTAAATTCGAAATACGTATCATCGTCTTCACTTTCCAACCACTTAAATTTGATGCGCTCATCACTTCGTTTTAATAGTACCTCAGCTTTTTCCTCTTCTCCATCCCAAATAAATGAGAAGATTTTTCCTCTCGAATTTACCTTGTCTGCAAACCATTCCTGAAGATTAGACGGCGATGATAAGTACTGATACAAAAGGCTTGGCGACGCATGAATTGGTACCTCAATTTCAAATTTAGTTTTGCTCATTATATTGGTGTTGATGCGCCAATATAGTCAATAATTCTATTTAAAAAAAACTTATTTATCGAAGTTGAAAATCTGTAAATTTGATTTATATTTGCAACCTCAAAATCCGGCGAGGTAGCTCAGGTGGTTAGAGCGCAGGATTCATAACCCTGAGGTCGGGGGTTCAAGTCCCCCCTTCGCTACAAAAGCAGCTTTCGAGCTGCTTTTTTATTTTCTAGAGTTGCTTCAATCGATTACCGAAGAACAAAACGAGTAGAATTGGAATCGCTAAAATCACAATTAGGGTAGTATTGGCAGAAAACAATACTGGATTTAAAAGCAATGTCACGGCAAATCCTCCTATTGCTCCGCCCAAGTGTGCCGCATGACCAATATTTCCCAACTGTTTTTTCATACCATAAATGGAATAGAGAATATACCCAAGCGCAAAAACATATCCTGGAATCGGAATTGGAATAAAGAACAAATACAATTCCATCGCAGGATAAAGTAGTATTGAGGAATAAAGGATTCCGGAAACAGCTCCGGAGGCACCCACAGCACTGTAATAGGGTTCATCCCTGTGATAGATCAACGAATATAAATTTCCAGCCAGCAGGCTAACAATATAAATGATAACAAAATCATCGGTACCTAGAATTTTTGCAACGATATCTCCAAAGAGATATAAAGCATACATATTGAATAGCAAATGAATCCAGTCTACATGCAGAAATCCGGATGTAAACAACCTAAATTTCTCCGCTCCCAATGCTCTGCCTACCTGAAATTTATATCGGTCTAAAAATCCATAATCATTAAATCCCTTGACAGATACTAGAACATTAGCAAGTATAAAAAGTAGAACAACTGCTTTTACATTTTCCATCATAAAGCAAATTTAAAATTTAAGTGAGTAATAAAAGTCTTGTTGTTAAAAATATTGATATTTGCAGCAGAAATAAGACTATGGGTTTATTATTATTTGTGATTGTTTATCCATTGGTATGGCTGCTATCGAGCTTACCAATGCGTTTATTATACGTTCTCTCAGATTTCCTACATATTTTGATTTATTATATTTTTGGTTATCGTAAAAAGGTTGTTTATGAAAATATTGAGTTATCCTTTCCTGATCTTTCGGAAAGTGAACGCAAACAATTGGTAAAAAAGTTCTATCATCATTTCCTTGACCTAATGGTAGAAAGTATCAAAGCCTTTACAATTTCTAAAAAAGAAATACAGAAGCGATATGTCTATAAAAATCCTGAATTGGTAAACAAATATGCCGCCGAGGGAAAAAGCATCGCGATGGTTGGAGCTCATCTAGCCAACTGGGAGTGGTCTATTGCCATGGCTTTATCGGTTGATATAAATTGTTTTGGCGCATACACTAAACTAGGAAATAAATATTTCGACAAAGTGATGCTGAAAACCAGACAGAGATTCGGCTTCATTGGATATCCGACGACCAATACGATTAAGAATATGCAAAAGAATTTTGCGGATGGAGTTCAAGGATTGTATTTATTACTTAGCGATCAATCACCGCAATTGCCAAAAACCTTCTTCTGGCATACATTCTTGGGTGTTAAAGTTCCTATTCATACAGGTGCGGAATCACTCGCAAAACGCTTCGATATGGTGGTCATTAACTATCATATTACAAAAGTAAAAAGAGGCTATTTTGAAGTAGAATTTGAGTTGGTCACAGACAAACCTCAGGAATTTGAAGATTATAAAATCACAGAGAACTATTTAAAAATTACGGAGCGAAATATCAAATTACAACCAGAATGTTATTTATGGTCTCACCGCAGATTTAAACATCGGAATTCCTACAAAGAATGGGAAGAAAATTTCGCTGCTAAGAATAAAACCAAGAAGTAACCAGTTTCTTTTCGATACCAGGATTACTTTTATGTACGTAATCATTTTTTCCAGCATCATACATATAGTCTTTCGACCAATCGTCAATATTTGATGCTAATTCTTTTAATGAATCACAGATAAACCGAATCTCTTCATCAGTGACTGTTGGATGTAGTGATAACCTTACCCAGCCTGGTTTTTCAGTACTGCATCCTTCCAAAATTTGGTGCTGAATTTTATGCGATGTTTCAATATCTACATTTAATAGGAAATGCCCGTAAGTACCAGCACACGAGCAACCGCCTCTAGTTTGAATCCCAAAACGATCGTTTAGTAATTTTACAACTAAATTGAAGTGATATCGTTGAAAGTAGAATGAAAAAATACTCAATCTGTGTTTCTGCCTTGGCGCTAAAATTTGAACACCAGGCAAATTCTCTAAGGTTTCAAAAATTGTCGGATTGATTTCTCGTTCACGATCCAAAATATTTTCAACACCCATCCTCTCTTTCAATTGAATTGCCAATGCAATTCGAATCGTTTGTAAAAACGCAGGTGTCCCTCCGTCTTCTCGAGTTTCCACATCATCAAAATAATCGTGCTCTCCCCAAGGATTCGTGTATAGTACAGTTCCTCCTCCCGGATTATCAGGAACCATGTTTTTATATAATTTCTTGTTGAAAATGAGCACACCCGAACTTCCAGGGCCACCTAAAAATTTATGTGGTGAGAAAAATACAGCATCGAGATAAGCATCAGAATCTTCCGGATGCATATCTATGGGTACATAGGGTGCACAGCAGGCAAAATCAACAAAACACAATCCATTGTATTTATGAATCAACTTAGCCACTTCGCAATATGGGGTATGAATCCCTGTGACATTCGATGTCGCAACGATAGACGCAATTTTAATCGGTCGATCGACATGAGCTTGAATACATTTTTCAAATTCTTCTAAACACACCAATCCATCAGCATTTGATGGAACCACTACCACATCAGCAATCGTTTCGTACCAGGAAGTCTGATTGGAATGATGTTCCATGTGGCTTACAAAGACTACAGGTTTTTTCTCGACTGGTATTTCTGTATGTTCTTTTAAGTTTTCAGAAACCTTAAGACCAAGAATTCGTTGAAACTTATTGATAACACCTGTCATTCCTGATCCTTCAGTAATCAGAACTTCATCCGAAGAAGCGTTCACATGACGCTTGATGATATTTCGCGCCTCATGATAGGCCAAGGTCATCGTGGCTCCAGTTGTACTTGTCTCTGTATGTGTATTGGCTACAAAAGGTCCGAATTCATTTAATAATTTATCCTCTATTGGGCGATACAATCGACCACTTGCTGTCCAGTCAGCATAGATTACCTTTTTCTCGCCATAGGGAGATACAAACGATTGGTCAATGCCAATAATTTGCTCTCTAAATGAAGAAAAATAGTTTTCTAGGCTCATGGACAAAAACTTAAATAATTGCTTTTATTTCGCCAATGAAACGCTTCGCAAGAGCATCTGCAGCGGCCTGAGATTTGGCTTCGGTATAAATACGAATAATCGGCTCGGTATTGGACTTTCTTAAATGAATCCATTGTTCAGCAAAATCAATCTTAACACCGTCAATTGTGTTCACCTCTTCATTAGCATAAGTATTCGCCATGGATTTTAGAATGGCATCTACATCAATTTGAGGGGTTAATTGAATCTTATTTTTACTCATAAAGTAACTAGGATACGATTCTCTAAGTGCTTTACAAGACACTTTTTTGTGGGCTAATTGAGATAAAAACAAAGCTACTCCAACCAATGAATCTCTACCGTAGTGTGACTGTGGATAAATGATTCCGCCATTTCCTTCACCACCGATCGCGGCGTTGGTTTCTTTCATCTTTACAACCACATTCACCTCTCCAACCGCACTCGCTTGATAGTTTCCACCGTGGCTTTGGGTAACGTCTCTCAACGCTCTTGATGACGATAAATTAGAAACCGTGTTTCCACCTCCTAAACGCCCTAAAACATAATCAGCACAAGCTACTAAGGTATATTCTTCACCAAACATGGATCCGTCTTCACATATCAATGCCAAACGATCTACATCAGGATCGACTACGATACCAAAATCAGCGTTTTCTTTAACGACTAATTCTGAGATGTCTGTCAAATGTTCTTTTAATGGTTCCGGATTATGCGGAAAATGACCATTTGGTGTACAATACAATTCGATACATTCAACATTCAATTCCTTTAAAAGTGCCGGAATAAAAATCCCACCTGTCGAGTTCACTCCATCGACAATGACCTTAAAGTTAGCTTTCTGAATAGCATCAACATCAACTAATTCAAGATTTAAAACTTCTTGAATATGTTTTTCTAAGTAAGAGCAGTCCTTACTATATGACCCAAGGTTATCCACCTCTGCGAAATCATAATTATCTGATTCTGCAGTAGCAAGGATTTCTTTTCCGTCATCGCCACTTAAAAACTCACCCTTTTCGTTTAATAATTTAAGAGCATTCCATTGCTTCGGATTATGACTAGCGGTAAGTATAATTCCACCATCTGCCTTTTCTAGCGGCACAGCAACCTCTACCGTTGGCGTAGTTGATAACCCTAGATCTATAACATCAATTCCGATACCGACCAATGTATTTGCCACAAGACTGCTAATCATCTTACCAGATATACGGGCATCGCGACCAATCACTACCTTTAAATTCGATTGATTTGGGTTTCTTTTCTTTAAAAACACACCATAGGCAGATGCAAATTTCACCGCATCGATTGGAGTTAAATTATCTCCAGGATTTCCTCCAATGGTTCCTCTGATTCCAGAGATTGATTTGATTAGCGTCATATTCAATTTTTGATGAACAAATATACTTTTTTACAACAGATTTTAGTTACAAATTTTGAAGATTAAAGACCCTCAAAGATACAGAAGCATTTTTTTTCTATCTTTAGTAAAACCGAACTAATCATTCAGATTTCAAAATCTAAAGCATTTACATGCAGGTTTTTGTCTTCAATTTGATTCAAAATTTTATCAAAACTATAACCAAGAAAAATGCTTTCCTCTGCACCAGGGGATATAAACATGGCAGAAAAAATCTTATGCGTCTTTTAAAGAGATGAAATTGTTACTCAAATCCAATAACTTACAATGAAAAAATTACAAGTACTTCTCATTTGTCTTTTAGTATTTCCTGCTACAGAACAGGCTCAGCGAAGAAAAAAGAGGAAAATTACCAAACCTACTATTGTCGTGACCGACTCCATGTTTCACGGATTAAAATGGAGAAATATTGGTCCGTTCAGAGGTGGACGCAGTGTTGCATCTACAGGTGTCATTGGTCAACCCAATGTGTATTATATGGGATCTACAGGTGGCGGTGTTTGGAAAACTACCGACAACGGAATTTCCTGGAAGAACATCTCAGATAAATTCTTTAAAATGGGATCTGTTGGTGCTATAACGGTTGCTGAAAGCGATACAAACATTGTAGTTGTAGGCATGGGAGAACACGCTGCGAGAGGTGTAATGACTTCTATGGGGAACGGGGTTTATAAATCAACGGACGCTGGTAAGACATGGACTCATATAGGGCTCGACAATACAAGACATATTTCTGATGTAATCATTCACCCTAAGAATCCTGATATTATATATGTATCTGCCCAAGGGGCACAATATGCATCATCGGAAGAAAGAGGGATTTACAAAACAACGGATGGCGGAAAGTCGTGGAAAAAAGTGTTATTTGTTAACACCATTACCGGGGCCTCTTCCCTATCTATGGACATGAATAATCCGAGAATTCTATATGCCGCTATGTGGCAACATCGTCGTTTTCCTTGGATTATAGAGTCTGGTGGCAAAAACTCTGGATTATATAAATCGATGGATGGTGGGGAAACCTGGAAGAAAATGAAAACAGGGTTACCTAAAGATTTTGGCAAAGCTGGAATATCCGTTTCTCGAGCCAATTCTGAGCGCGTTTTTGCAGTTATTGAAGCAAAAGATAAAAAAGGTGGAGTGTATCGCTCTGATGATGCCGGAAAGACTTGGAAACAAGTCAACAATAATCGCGTAAACGTTGCTAGATCGTGGTATTATATGGAAATTTTTGCCGATCCACAAAATGAGAATATTGTTTATGTTCTTAATGCACCCGTTATGAAATCTATTGATGGTGGAAAAACATTTTCTGGAATTGCTGTTCCACATGGTGATAATCATCACCTATGGATCAATCCACTCAACAATAAAAACCTCATTAATTCAAATGATGGTGGAGCAAATATTTCTTTCAATGGCGGAAAAAGTTGGAGCACTCAACAAAATCAGCCCACTTCTCAATTTTATCGCGTCATTACAGACAATCTTGTTCCATATAATGTATATGGAGGGCAGCAAGATAATTCTGCCATTGGAATTGCCAGTCGCACAAATGACGGTGGTATTGATTGGAAAGATTGGTACTCGGTAGCGGGAGGCGAAAGTGCATTTATTGCGTTTGATCCAGATCATCCAGAAACGATTTACGGTGGAACCTATCAGGGAAATATCAGCAAATGGACAAAGTCATCTAGAGCTCAGAAAATGATTAAACAATATCCAGAATTAGGGTTAAGTATTGCACCAAAAGATGCGAAATACCGTTACAATTGGAATGCTCCAATCATTTCATCTCCTCACAATAGAAAAATAATTTATCATGCCGGAAACGTTGTTTTCAAAACTACAGATGGCGGAATTAGCTGGTCGGCTATTAGTCCTGATTTAACGAAAAACGAAAAAGACAAACATGGTCCAGGCGGAGGACCTTACACCAATGAAGCTGCCGGCGGAGAAAATTACAATACGCTAACAGCATTAGTAGAATCGCAGCACGAAGAAGGCGTTTTATATGCTGGGAGTGATGACGGATTACTTCACATTACTAAGGATGGTGGTAAAACCTGGAACAATATTACTCCTCCTGAAATCAAAGATGGAATTATCAATAGCATAGATGTATCAGAGCATGATCCGGCCAAAGCCTATGTGGTTATTATGCGATACAAATCCATGGATCTTAATTCTTATGTTTTTAAAACTTCAGACTATGGTCAGACATGGAATAAAATTGTCAATGGATTGGATAATTCGAACGGGTTTGCCAGAGTGGTTCGTGCAGATAAAAAGGTTAAAGGCCTATTATACGCTGGAACAGAAACGGGGTTATATATTTCTAATGATGATGGAGTTTTTTGGCAAAAAATATCTTTAGGATTACCCCCTGTAACCATTAATGATTTAATAATTCAGGATAATGATCTCGTTGCTGCAACCTCAGGTCGAGGATTCTGGATATTAGATGATTTAGGAGTTCTACAGCAAATGCAGAAAGACAATGACTCCATTGCCATCTTTAAACCGAAGGATTCATATCGAATTTTTGGCGGAACTTCAAAAGCTGTAGGACAAGGGCAAAATCCGAAAAGTGGAGTCACCTTTGATTATTACGTCGGGGAAAAAATTGATTCTTTAGTCTTAGAATTAGATATCCTTCAAGGTGGGAAAGTCATCCGAAGTTATTCAAGTAAAAAGGTTAAAGGCTTTAAAACATGGCCTGGTGGACCATCAAAACCAGCGGTTTTACCCTCGAAAAAAGGATTTAATCGATTTACCTGGAACTTCCAAAGAGAGGCCATTCCGTCAATCAATAAGGTGTTTGTATTTGGTGGATTAGCAGGTTCAAATGTCGGACCAGGAGAATTCACATTACGATTGACATTAGGAAAAAAATCCGTAGAAACATCAGCAACTATTCTACCGAATCCAGTCATCACATCTTCCTCCGAAGATTTCAAAGAGCAACAACAATTCTTGATAAATATCGAAAGCGTTTTGAGAGATATGCATTCCTCAGTCAATATGATGCGTTCGGCAAAATCACAATTAAATCATTATGCAACGTTACTAAAGGGAAATAAAGATGCTAAAAGTCTGTTGGATAAAGGAAAAGCCTTACTCAAAAGAATCAACAGTTGGGAAGAGCATCTCATTCAGGAAAAACAAAAAACGTTTCAGGATGTGATTAACTTTAATAACAAGTTAAACTCACAATTAATTCGATTGATGAATTATATCGATCAGGCCGATCCAAAGGTTACCAGAGGTGCCAAGCAACGTTATGATGATCTCATGAAGGATTGGAATTTGTATAAAAATGAACGTGATGCCATTATCAAAACAGGAATGAAGGCGTACAACGAACTATATCGTAGCTTGAATTTACCTGCTTTGATATTACGTAAGAAATAAATCAAACAAGCACAACGAGACTTCCCTATGGTAAAAAATAAAAAAGCCAATGCAAATGCATTGGCTTTTTTTATGTGATGAAAAGAATAATTATTTTTTCTTCTTTTTGTTATCAGCTTCCATCTTCTTTTTTAAGTCTGCAAGACCACCGATATCACCTAAAGTAGTTTTTTCTACTTCTGCTGCCTTCTTAGCAGCGGCTTTAACATTCTTACGCTCTTGCTCCTTAAAGATAGATGTATGAGATACAACAATTCTTCTGTATTCCTTTGAGAATTCAGTTACAATAAATTCTACAGTATCTCCTTTTCCAAGTTTTCCACCATCTTCTTTATCTAAGAAACGAGTTGGTGCAAACCCTTCAACATCGCCCGGTAATGAAACCGTAGCGCCTTTATCATTTTTATCTTTGATCGTTCCAATATGCTTAGAACCAATTGTAAAGGTTTCTTCGTGAGCATCCCAAGGGTTTTCCGTAGTTTGTTTGTGACCTAAGTTTAACTTACGTCCTTCAACGTCTAACTCTAACACTTGTACTTCAAATTCATCTCCAATCTTTACAAACTCAGAAGGGTGTTTGATTTTCTTAGTCCAAGATAAATCAGAAATATAAACCAATCCATCGATACCTTCTTCTAATTCTACAAATACACCAAAGTTTGTATAGTTTCTGATCGTACCCGTATGCGTAGAACCTACAGGATATTTAGCAGTAATATCAGACCATGGATCTGGTTTTAATTGCTTCATACCTAAAGACATTTTGCGCTCTTCTCTATCTAAAGTTAAGATTTGAGCTTCTACTTTGTCACCAACTTGTACGAAATCTTGAGCAGAACGTAAATGCGTAGACCAAGACATTTCAGAAACGTGGATTAAACCTTCAACCCCTTCTTCAACTTCTACGAACGCACCGTAGTCAGCTATTACAACCACCTCACCGGTTACTTTATCTCCTACTTGTAATTCAGAGCTAAGCGCTTCCCATGGGTGAGCAGAAAGTTGTTTTAAACCTAATTGAATTCTTGACTTATCATCATCAAAGTCTAAGATTACAACATTTAATTTCTGGTCTAATTCAACAACTTCATTCGGGTGATTAATTCTTGACCAAGATAAATCTGTAATATGAACTAATCCATCAACACCACCTAAGTCTACGAATACACCATAAGAAGTTACATTCTTCACTACGCCTTCTAATACTTGACCTTTTTCTAACTGGCTAATAATTTCTCTTTTTTGCTCTTCAATATCAGCCTCAATAAGTGCTTTGTGTGATACAACAACATTTTTAAATTCGTGGTTGATTTTTACAACCTTAAATTCCATTGTTTTTTCTACATAAGCATCATAATCTCTAATCGGCTTCACATCAATTTGAGAACCAGGTAAGAACGCTTCGATTCCGAAAACGTCTACAATCATACCACCTCGAGTTCTGCACTTAACGAAACCGTTAACCACTTCACCAGTATCATGAGCATTGTTCACTCGATCCCAAGCTTTGATTACTCTTGCTTTTTTGTGTGATAATACTAATTGACCAGTACTATCTTCTCTTTTATCTACAAGCACTTCAACGTTATCTCCTACAGATAAGTTCGGATTGTATCTAAATTCGTTCAAAGAAATAACTCCTTCAGATTTTGAGTTGATGTCGATGATTGCATCTCTATCTGTGATACGAGTTACAGTACCATCAATTACATCACGCTCATTTACGAATCCTACAGTTCCTTCAAGGGCACTTTCGAACTCTTTTAATTTACCTTCGTCTACAGCCTCAATACCTTGTTCGTATTTATGCCAATCAAAGTTTTCTAAAAATTCTTGTGGATTTGTTGCTTCTTGTACAGTAGTTTCAGCTTTCACTTCTTCTACCTGAGCAATTTCTTCGTTTTTGTTTTCTTCAGACATTTCTGAATTTAATTTGTATCTTTTTGTTATTCAGATTATTAACGGTTATAACGCCAAGAGAAATTATACGTAAAAAAATTATTTGTTCCTTTTTCTAATCTGTTACCGTAAAAAGGATTGCAAATGTACATATATTTACTGATTATTAGAAGTTTATGTCATTAATTTTCTAATTTCACTGCCCAAATTTTACTCTAATGAGAAAATCAATTCTTTTCTTCCTGGCTTTTAGCTTTTTCATGATTTCTTGTCAACAAAACCAGGCACCGTCATATGATCTCTCCAAACGAAATATTGACAGTAAAACACCTTTTTCAGACGCTGTCATTTTTGGAAACACGTTATACCTCACTGGACAAATTGGTAAAGACCATACAACTGGAAAAATTGTGGAAGGTGGAATAGAAGCAGAAACCAGACAGGCCTTAGAAAATATCAAGGCAGTCCTAGAAGCGAACGGATCCGACATGAGTAAAGTAATGAAGTGTACCGTCATTTTGAGCGAGATTAGTAATTTTTCAAAAATGAATGGTATTTATCGCACTTTTTTTGCTGAAAATTTACCAGCAAGAACTACTTTTGCAGCCAATTTAGTTGGTGATGCTCAAATTGAAATCGAGGTCATTGCTTCGAAGTAAACTATGGATCAAAAAACGAGCGAACTTGTCGAAAAAGGAATAATGCTTCCATTAATGGAAGAGTTCTACACGATTCAAGGTGAAGGCTTTCATACTGGAAAGGCAGCTTATTTTATTCGTATTGGTGGATGCGATGTGGGTTGTCATTGGTGTGATGTCAAAGAAAGTTGGAATGCTAAATTACATCCTCCAACACTAGTGGAAGACATCGTAAAAAACGCTAAGAAGTATAGTGATACCGTTGTAATTACAGGAGGTGAACCCTTGATGTGGTCTATGGATTATATAACGTCTACCTTAAAAGAGAATGGTGTAAAAACACATATTGAAACGAGTGGTGCATATCCATTTTCTGGTACTTGGGATTGGTTTTGTCTATCACCAAAGAAGAATAAAATGCCTTTACAAGAAGCCTATGACAATGCAGATGAATTGAAGATAATTGTATACAATAAAGATGATTTTAGATTCGCTGAAGAGCAAGCTGCTCATGTTGGCAAAAACTGTAAACTTTTTTTACAACCCGAATGGAGCAAGAGTGAGAAAATTACACCACTTATTGTCGACTATGTAATGAAAAATCCAAAGTGGAATATTTCTTTACAAACACATAAGTTTTTAAATATCCCTTAGGAAAGTATATTATTAATTAAGTCACATATTGACTTAAATTGTTCTTCAATACTCATGTCTGAGTTATCGAATTCAATAGCATCATCTGCTTTCACTAAAGGTGAATCCTTACGATTGGAGTCCATTTCATCTCTACTGTTTACATTTTGTAACACTTCATCATAGGTGACTTTTTCTCCTTTATCAATTAATTCTTTATAGCGTCTTTGTGCTCGAGTTTCTGCTGATGCTGTCATGTATAATTTAAGCTCTGCATTAGGAAACACCACGGTCCCAATATCTCTTCCATCCATAACAATACCGCCTTTTGCACCCATTTTATGCTGTTCTATAACAAGTTTACGACGGACTTCTGATATGGTAGCCACTTTACTAACCAAATTAGAAATTTCTAAAGTTCTTATTTGCTGTTCAACATTTTCGCCATTGAGATATATCTCAGCAAAGCCTTTTTTTTCGTCATATTGGAAATCCAAATCAATATCATCAAGATGTTCTATAAGCTTATCTTTTTCTAAAAAATTGGTACTCACAAAGTTGTTTTGAAATGCATATAAGGTTACGGCGCGATACATGGCCCCAGTATCGACATACACATAATTGTATTCCTTAGCTAAAAGCTTCGCTATGGTACTTTTTCCTGTGGATGAAAATCCGTCTATAGCAATAGTAATCTTTTTCTCCATTAATATCTATCAAAGTCTATTTGCATACTAAAAGTACTGGCATTAGTTGCCGTATGATACTTTGAAAATGCATAATTGAATTTAAATCGTTTCATTTTGATACCAAATCCGAATGAAATCCCTCCAAAGGTACGCACATTTTGCATCTTTAATTCGGCAGCTCTTCTAAAATTATAACCCAATCGTAAATTGATCGCACTTTCCGGAAAAAGTTCTGCACCAACAACAAAATGTCTAAACGTATTGGTTAAAAATGAAATATTTTCATCGGTAGTATCCCCCTCTAAATTCGTTGTTTGGTTGGATGGATTTGGAACTGCCAGGTTCCATTGCTGAAGGTTATCTGCAGTGAAATACCACTTTAAAGGGACATACTCTAAACGGTATGATCCTCCCAATGCTATTTTCAATGGGAGCTTTTCATAAGTACCTGTATAGGTAGAAATTTGAGTTCCTAAATTTCGAATAACAAGCGCTACTGAATAGGGTTTGTACTCACTATGGTAGAATAAACCCAAATCTGTTGCAATTCCTGTTGAGGTATAGGTATCAATATTCGAGGTAATAAATTTTGCATTTGCACCAAAGTAAAAATTCGTACTTGGTATATTGAATGCATATCCTACTGTGAAGGCTAAATCATTTGCGGTAAAATTACCCGTTTCATTACCCAATTCATCTGCGCCTATTAAGGTTCCGTAATTTACAAAGGTTATGCTTCCATGGATCACTCCAAACCGTCGTGTCATAATTTTTGCAAATGAAGCAGAGCCCAAATTAATCCCCGATAAATAGCTCGTATAATTGACAGCTAACTTGTTATCCATTTGTGCATTAATAGCTGCTGGATTCCAAATCGCCTGATTTACGTCATCAACTATGGTTAAAGATTCTCCTCCAAGTGCAATTTGTCTTGCGGAGGTAGAAAGATTAAGGAATTGAAAGATATTCTCACCACCAACCTGGGCAGTAATCGTTTGTTGAAACAGGAAAAATAAAGAAATGAAGAATACCTTTTTCATTGAGCACAAAGAAACAAAGACTACAGGTAAAAACGAAAATATATTGATTCTATTATAAATAAAAAAACCTCATTACTTGATGTAATGAGGTTTTTATTAAAAAGAAAGGCAGTGACCTACTCTCCCACCAGTTGGCAGTACCATCGGCGCTATTGGGCTTAACTTCTCTGTTCGGTATGGGAAGA
>Ga0213864_10000697_pt1 | contig 15244 bp, 25 predicted proteins | sample PICome_5_FD_160078 | JGI IMG/M metagenome (GOLD analysis project Ga0213864, IMG submission 160078) | Coastal seawater microbial communities near Pivers Island, North Carolina, United States - PICO247 | ecosystem: Environmental > Aquatic > Marine > Coastal | place: USA: North Carolina... | reverse complement strand
ACTTCCGTGGTTAATACGTCTCTAAAGAATGGGTAATGAAAAATGTACTCATGTTTTCTGATGAAGATGTTGAAAAAATGGAAAAACAAATGAGTGGTGAAACTCCACCTGAACCTACCGGAGATGAAAATGAGTGAAGAAAATGAAAATGTTGGAAGCATCGAAGATATTATCAATGCTTCATTGAATCAAGACTATAATCATGCAAATGAATTGTTTCAGGGGATTATGTCTCAAAAAATGAGTGATGCTTTAGAGCAACAAAAGATTGCTTTGGCGGATCAAATCTATAATGGTGTTGAGCCAGAAGATGATGATGGCGATTTAGAAGACGATGATCTAGATGTTGAAATCGACGATGAAGATTTAGAAGATATAGATTCTGAAGAAACCGATGAAGTAGAAAATTGAATTCATATAAATAATTAGGAACAAAAAGTAATATGAAATTATTTACTGAACTAAGAAAAAAGATGCCGGCCGGTGAGCATGTTACCACCATGAAAATAAAAGGTATTCAAGTAATGGTTCATAAAGATAAAGGAAAGTTTGTTACCTATGTTGATGGTGACAAACTTGATGTATACCGAACTGAAAAAGAAGCTATGAAAGCTGGAGAACAGTTTGTAAAGCAATTTAAAGGATAAAATAATGAAACTGATTGCAGAATATACTGATCAAGATCTCGAATGTATTGTTGAAGCCAAAGATGGTAAGAAAACATATGCTATCGAAGGTATTTTTGCTTCAGCTGAACAAAAGAATCGTAATGGTAGAATTTATCCTAAACCTGTAATGGAATCTGCTGTCAATAAGTATACAGATGAACAAGTTTCAAAAGGTAGAGCTGTTGGTGAACTCAATCATCCTGAGGGACCAACAATCAACCTAGATAAAGTTTCACACAAGATCGAATCCCTTGATTGGAAAGGAAACGATGTTGTTGGAAAAGCGACAATACTAGCAACTCCTATGGGCAAGATCGTTGAAGGTCTTCTTGATGGTGGCGTTAGAGTTGGCGTTTCAACTCGTGGTATGGGAAGTCTGCGAAGAGGCGGTAATGGTGCTATGATGGTCAGTGATGACTTCATGCTCAACGCTGTTGATATCGTTCAAGATCCATCTGCTCCAAATGCTTTTGTTAATGGTGTTATGGAAGGTGTAGAATGGATATGGAATAACGGTATCATTGAAGCAAGACAAATTGAACAAATGGAGACTGAAATTAAGAAAGCTCCACGAAAAGATCTCTATGAGGTACAAGTTCGTGAGTTTAAGAATTTCCTCTCGTTACTCAAATCAAAAATATAAGGAGTCATTATGACTGATCAATATACTGAAGATCAAGAAATTGAACTCCATGACGACGAGAACGAAATCATGGAAGCTCAAGGACATGATCCTAAGAATGCTGAAGCACAGTCTGTAGCCTCTGTAGATGCAGCTGGTGATAAAACTGGAACCGCTAAGAAGCGTAAAGGTGATAACACTAAGCAAGATCCAATGCCTAAGACAAAAGCTGGTATGATTAATGCCGCTTATCAAATGATGTCAAAAGCTAAGAAAGAAGACCTCAGTGTCATGCTTTCTAAGATGATGGCAGAAGACTTTGAAGTCGAAGAAGGCGCAGAAGCTGCTGAAGTCGCTGATATCGAATATCAGGCAGACTTTTCACAAGACTTGAATGCTCTTATTTCTGACGAAGCTACTTTGTCAGAAGAGTTTAAGTCTAAGGCTGAAACAATCTTTGAAGCAGCTATTAAGTCTAAGCTGTCAGAAGAGATCGATCGTTTGGAAGCTAAGTACGAAGAAGAATTGGCAGAAGAAATTTCTTCTACTAAATCTGACCTCGTAGAAAAAGTCGATTCATACCTCAACTACGTAGTTGAACAGTGGATGGAAGACAACCAGGTTGCTATCCAAAATGGTCTTAGAGCTGAGATTGCTGAGAACTTTATGGAAGGTCTTAAGGGACTATTCCAAGAGTCTTACATCGAAGTACCTGAATCTAAGATTGATTTGGTAGACGATCTAGCAGACACAGTTGAAGAACTCGAAGAGTCTTTGAATGCTACAACTGCAAAAGCTATTGAGCTTTCTGAAGAGTTGGAAGATTACAAGCGTGATGCGATTATTCGTGAGCATTCTCGTGATCTTGCTGAAACTCAAGTTGAGAAGCTTAAGTCACTTGTTGAAGACGTTGACTTTGAAGACGAAGAAACTTTCGGTCAGAAAGTTGCTACAGTTAAAGAGTCATACTTCACAAAGAAAGCCACTGAGGCAACTGATATCACTGAAGAATCAGATGATGATGAATCACCTGTAATTACTTCAGATACAATGTCACAGTATCTTAATGCCATTAAGAAAACACAACAAAAATAAGGAGTTCCAAAATGGAATCATATGATCGTTTGATCGAAAAGTGGTCTCCAGTACTCGACGAAGAGTCAGCTGGCAGTATTACAGACCACCACAAGAAAGCAGTTACTGCTGCTGTTCTTGAAAACCAAGAGCGTGCTCTTCGTGAAGAAGGCCAAATGCTAAACGAAGCTGCTCCAGGAAACAGCACTACTTCAGCTGATAACTGGAATCCAGTTTTGATCGCACTCGTTCGTCGTGCTATGCCTAACTTGATGGCATACGACATCTGTGGTGTTCAGCCAATGACTGGTCCTACTGGCTTGATCTTCGCTATGAAGGCTCGCTACGGTGCTGGTTCAACTGGTTCTACTGAAGCTCTGTTCAATGAAGCTAATACAGCTTTCTCTGGCGATTCTTCAGTAACTCAAACTTCAGGTCCTTCTGGACTTGCTGGTTTGACTGACTCAAACTCTGATTCTTCTATCGATAATGATCGTGGTAAGAATCCTATCGATGTTGCATCTGGTATGCCAACAGCTGATGCAGAAGCTTTGGGTTCAACTGGTGGATCTACATTCAACGAAATGGGCTTCACAATTGAAAAAGCAACTGTAACTGCTAAGTCACGTGCTTTGAAAGCAGAATACAGCTTAGAATTGGCTCAAGACTTGAAAGCGATTCATGGTCTTGACGCTGAAACTGAGTTGGCAAACATTCTGTCAACTGAGATCTTGGCTGAAATCAACCGTGAAGTTGTACGTACTATCAACTCACAAGCTAAGACTGGTTGTTTAACTAGCAACGTTGCTACACAGGGTATCTTCGATCTGTCAACTGATGCTGATGGTCGTTGGTCTGTTGAGAAGTTCAAAGGTCTGATTGTTCAGCTCGAAAGAGAATCTAACCAGATCGCTAAAGATACTCGTAGAGGTAAGGGTAACTTCATCATCTGTTCTTCAGATGTTGCTTCAGCTCTTGCAGCTTCTGGTATGCTCGACTATGCTCCTGCAATGTCAACTTCATTGAATGTTGATGATACTGGTAACACATTCGCTGGTGTTCTTAACGGACGTACTCGTGTATATGTTGATCCATATGCATCAGCTGACTACATCACAGTCGGTTACAAGGGTACTAACCCATACGACGCTGGTCTCTTCTATTGCCCATACGTACCACTCACAATGGTTCGTGCGGTTGCTGAAGATACGTTCCAGCCTAAGATTGGCTTCAAGACTCGCTACGGCATGGTTGCAAACCCATATGCTGGTACAGCTGGTCCTCAAGACGGTCTTGCTGCGGCACGTACTAACCAGTACTACAGAATCTTCCGGGTTGACAACATCCTGGCTTAATTCTGAATCCTATAATAATAATGTTTCTCCTTTGAATATTGGGAGTCCTTCGGGACTCCCTCTTTTTTTTGTATAAATAAAAGTATGGCTATTACAACTAACTTTAATTATTTACAGCCAACTTCGTTTAAGTTGGTGATAGATAGAAAGAATTATCCAAACTTGGAATTCTTTTGTCAAACTTTTGTGCACCCTGCTATGATCATGAGTGCAGCAGAAGTTCCTTTCCGAAAGGTTACTAATGTTCCTTTTCCTGGAGACAAACTTACCTTTAACGAGCTTTCAGCTAATATATTACTAGATGAAGATCTTCAAGGTTATACAGAAATGTATAATTGGATGAGAAGATTACTTGACACTGAGCTCACATCAGTAATAAATCAAGAACTTCCGATTTACTCGGATATCACATTACATATATTATCAAGTCATAATAACACAACTAAAAAGATCAAATATATAGATTGTGTGCCTACCGCATTAGGAGATATAAATTTTGAATCGACTGCAGATGGAACTCAATACATTGTGTTCAACGCAGCTTTCAGATTTTCTTATTTTGAACTTTTATAAGTAACTATATTATTGGAGATTATAATGCTTGAATTGAATTCTATTCTCACAATGTGGGAAGAAGACTGTAAAATTAGTGACATGAAATTAGATGATGCTTCACGTGAAACTCCTAATCTTCATGCAAAATATCTAAGACTTTTATCCGAAACAAAGCTACAACTTAAAAGAGTTGAGTTTAAACAGAAAACTTTGCTAAAAGAAAAGTGGTTATATTATAATGGAAAGATGTCTCAAGAAGAACTAGAAGAAAAAGGTTGGGACCCTGATCCATTTAATGGATTAAAAGTTATGAAAGGTGAGATGGAACACTATTACGATTCTGACCCAGAAATTCAAAAATCAGAAGAACTAATCGAGTACTGGAAAACTACACGTGATACTCTTATTGACATAATAGATAATATTAAATGGCGTCATCAAACAATAAGGAATATGATCTCTTGGAGACAATTCGAGTCTGGAAACTAAACCACTCAATTCTAAAAGTAGAATGTGATTTTGGTCAGGCCCAAGAACTAAATGAATTCTTTTCGTTTTTTGTTCCTGGATATAAGTTCATGCCGGCTTTTCGTAATAAGCTTTGGGATGGAAAGATTCGTTTATTTAATATTAGATCAAATGAATTACCCGCTGGACTCATCGATCACCTCGAGAAGTTTGCTAGCCAACGTGGATATACCATAGACGTAGAGAAAACTGAATATGGATACCCTGACAATGCCTCCAATAAAGACAAGATAGATCCAAAAGAAATAATTGAGTTCATTCATAGTCTTAATCTTCCATACGAGATTCGCGAATATCAATTTAACGCGGTATGTCATGGATTAGAAAGAAACAGAGCAATCTTGGTATCGCCTACTGGTTCTGGTAAATCACTAATAATATATGTATTACTTAAGTATTTTTTAAGTATGATATCTGACGGAAATCAAAAAGTATTAGTCGTTGTTCCTACAACTTCTCTAGTAGAGCAAATGTATAACGATTTTAAAGACTATGGAATGCTAGTAGAAAACGGATGTCATAGAATATATTCAGGGAAGGATAAAGATACAAATAAAGGCGTAATCATTTCTACTTGGCAGAGTATATATAAATTAAGTGGTGCATGGTTTGAACAGTTTGGTATGGTGATTGGAGATGAGTGCCACGGATTTAAATCTAAATCACTTACGTCGATTATGAATAAATGCACAGAAGCGGCGTATAGATTTGGTACTACAGGTACATTAGATGGAACGCAAACTCATGAGCTCGTCCTCCAAGGATTATTCGGAAGAGTACACAAAGTCACTACCACTCGAACTCTCCAAGATAACGACACTTTGGCTAAGCTCGAAATCAAACGGCTCGTCCTCGAATATAAAGAAGATTTCGGAAAACGGTCATACCAAGATGAAATTGACTATATCGTAAGGCATGAAAAGCGCAATCAGTTTATTCGTAATCTTGCACTAGACCAAAAGGGTAACACTCTTGTACTGTTTCAATTTGTAGAGAAACATGGTAAAATACTCTTTAACTTAATTGAGGAAAAAGCACACGATGGTCGAAAAGTTTTCTTCGTCAGTGGAGCAACTGAAACATCAGATCGTGAAGCAATACGAAAAATTACAGAGAAACAAAAAGATGCAATTATCGTCGCTAGTCTGGGGACTTTTAGTACTGGTATCAATATTCGTAATCTCCACAATATTGTATTTGCTAGTCCAAGTAAATCTCAAATTAGAGTCTTACAATCAATCGGAAGGGGTCTTCGTAAATCAGACGACGGGCGAGTCACTCAATTGTACGATATCACGGATGATTTATCAAACGGAACCACCCAACAAAATTTTGCTTTATTGCATTCCTACGAACGACTGAAAATGTACAAAACAGAAAATTTCATATATAAAACATATAAGGTAGAAATATAGTGCCCGATCTAAGACAATTTAAGCTCACAAATGATGAAGAAATTATATGCGAAGTTGTTGAGTGGAATGACGAAACTACAGATAACATTCTTGTGCGTAAAGCACTTAAGATTGTAGCGATCGATGAGAAAGATCAGTCGATGCGGTACTATACGTTTAAGCCTTGGATGATGATGAGTACCGATCCATTAGCTCTTCATATATTGAATTCTTATCATATAGTTTCTGAATCCGCACCATCAGATGCAGCTTTAGGATATTTTGATGAGATAATTACAACGATGACAGAAGAAGGCGCAGAAGAAATAATATCATTAAAAGATTCAGATTTTGAAGATCATGATTTAAGCCAAGAGATAGTACATTAAATCTGGTATACTACCTTCCCCCCGATAGACTATCTAATTTTACCATAAAAATAACAATCTGTACACAATTATTTTTTAATTTAAGAAGTAAATTTAAGTGTTTACTTTTAATACACTTTTGTGTATAATAGTATTTACTATGAAGTGGAGTTACGAATGTCAAAGAAACAAAGTATTCATTATGTGAATAATGCTGATTTTTCTCAGGCTGTCGTAGATTACGTTACCTCTGTAAATGAAGCAAAAGATAAAGACCAAACGATTCCTATCGTGCCTGACTATATTGCTCAATGTTTTCTAAGAATTGCTGAAGGCTTGTCTCACAAGTCTAATTTTATTCGCTATACTTATCGCGAAGAAATGGTAATGGATGCAGTAGAAAATTGTCTAAAAGCTATCCATAACTATAATTTAGAAACAGCGACTAGAACTGGAAAACCAAATGCATTTGCATATTTTACACAAATTACTTGGTACGCATTCTTACGAAGAATTTCTAAAGAGAAGAAGCAACAAGATATTAAATTAAAGTTCCTGACCAAAGCAAATATTGAAGACTTTGTAGAAGGATTTGATCGTGGTGATATTAATAGCGCGGCCACAGGTCAATATATCGATATCCTGAGATCACGAATTGATAAGATTAAAGAACAAGATAAAGCTGTAAAAGAATTTGCAAAGGAAGAAAAGAAAAAGAGAAAACGAGCAGTGCATGCTGATTCTGATTTAACTGAGTTTTTAGAATGACAACTGTTTACTTAGAAGAAGATTCAGATGGTGAGTTAATTCTACCTCTTGATTTTGATTTAATAAATGAAATGGGCTGGAAAGTAGGCGATACTCTCCAGTGGATTGATAATAATGATGGCACTTATAGTATAAAGAAACATGAAGATAGCGATTCTCAATGACACCCACTGCGATGTTCGTAACTCAGCGGACATCTTTTTAGAAAACCAAACACGATTCTATACTGATACGTTCTTTCCGTATTGCCAAGAAAATAAGATTAACCAAGTACTACACTTAGGAGATTACTACGATAATCGTAAACAAATTTCTGTAAAGGCTATCAATCACAACAGGAGAATATTTTTAGACCCGTTGCGTGATCTTGGTATGCAAATGGATATTATTCCAGGCAACCATGATGTCTATTACAAAAATACTAATGGACTGTGTTCTTTAAAAGAGTTCTTAGGCCATTATATGAACAATATACATATCATCATGGAACCAACAGTTCTAGAATATGATGGATTAGATATTGGTATGGTCCCTTGGATTAATAATCAGAATTACCACTCCACCGTCGACTGGCTACAAAATACTCGAGCCAGTATTATCTGCGCGCATTTAGAGTTAAATGGATTTGACATGATGCGTGGTGTTAAGTCAACAAGCGGCATGGACGCTGCTCTTTTTAAACGATTTGAAATGGTTTTATCTGGTCATTTTCATACCAAATCACAGCGTGATAATATTCACTACCTAGGTAACCAGATGGAACTTACGTGGGCTGATGCTGGAGATCCTAAGTACTTTCACGTTCTAGATACAGAGACTCGTGAATTAACTGCAGTTCGCAACCCACACACTTTGTTTGAAAAAATTGTGTACAATGATAAAGAAATAGATTATAATAACTATGAGTTAAAAAATCTAGATAAGAAGTTTATCAAGGTTGTGGTAGCTCATAAATCTGATCATTTTGTATTCGAAAGATTTCTAGATCGTATTCAGTCTCAAGCCATTTACGAACTCAAAATCGCCGAGAACTTTCAAGAGTTTATTGGTGAGAATGTAGATGATAATGGTATTGATGTAGAAGATACTTCTGAACTTTTGAATACGTATGTAGATAATGTAGATACTGATCTAGATAAAGATCGTATCAAAGGTGAAATGAAAGACTTAATGAACGAGGCCCAAGCACTTGATATCGTTTAAAGTTGTACGGTACAAAAACTTTCTGAGTACTGGTAATAAGTTTACTGAGATTCTTTTAGATAGATCTCAGTCGACTTTGATTGTTGGCCAAAACGGAGCTGGTAAGTCTACAATGCTAGATGCCATCTCTTTTGGTCTATTTGGTAAACCACATCGCAATATCAATAAGCCACAACTTGTTAATTCTGTAAATCAGAAACAGTGTGTGGTTGAAGTAGAATTTGATGTGGGAGCCTCTAATTTCAAGATTGTTCGTGGTATTAAACCTGGTATCTTTGAGATCTGGAAAGATGGGAATATGATTAACCAAGATTCTCATAATAAAGAATACCAGAAAATGCTCGAACAAAATATTCTCAAGCTTAACCACAAGTCGTTCCATCAGGTGGTCGTGCTCGGCAGTAGTAGTTTCATTCCTTTTATGCAACTACCAGCCGGCCACCGACGCGATGTGATTGAAGATCTATTAGATATTAATGTGTTCTCTAAGATGAATACTATTCTGAGAGAAAAGAATGCATCCCTTAAAGATCAAAGCAACGAGGTTGCATACCAACTTGATCTTGTTTCGGATAAAATCGAAACACAAAAGAAGTATATTAAAGATGTTAAAGCGCTCAATAAAGAATACGCAGATAAGATTAAAGAGGAGATTGCTGAGCTTGAGGCGGAGCAGACTCGACTCACGGACGAAAACACTGAGCTCGGGACGTTCATTGAATCCAATAGCTCGAAAGTATCAGAGACGCTTGCTAAGCTTAATTCCAAGCATTCAACGCTCAAGGAGCATGAGCATGAACTCAAATCAGAAATCAGAAAGCTCGTTAAAGAAACAAAATTCTTCGAAGAGAATAGCACTTGTCCGACGTGTTCCCAAGATATTGGCGGTGAACTCAGGCAAGAAAAGATCTCGGAAGCTTCCACATCCGCCAAGTCGATCAATTCAAAACTATCCACTATCGCTGAAGAGTCGAATAAAGTTGGATCAGATATTGAAGTCGCAAATAAAGTACAGACGGTTGTCACGAACAAACAACATAACCTACTATCTAACAATAAACGACTCCAGCAGATTTCAGAAAGTCTGGTATCTAAGAGAAGTGACTTGGGAAAAATGCAATCAGGTGGTACCGATTTGGCAGAAGCAGAGGCAACTCTTGAAACCTATGCCGAACAGAAAGATTCACTACAGGAACAGAGACTTCTTTTAAGCGAGCAAAGATCATACAACGAAGTCATTGGAGAAATGCTTAAGGATACTGGTATTAAGACAAAGATTATTAAACAGTATCTACCAGTTATAAATAACCTCGTTAATCAGTACTTACAAATCTTAGATTTCTTTGTGCACTTTGATTTAGACGAAAGTTTCCAGGAGACAATTCGATCACGCCATCGTGATGAGTTTACATATGATTCATTTAGTGAAGGTGAAAAACAACGGATCGATTTGTCTCTACTTTTTACATGGAGACAAATCGCCAAGATGAAGAATTCTATCTCTACAAATCTTTTGATTCTTGATGAGACATTTGATTCTTCATTAGATGTAGATGGCGTAGAAAATCTACAGAAAATATTATCACATTTAAGTGATACAAATGTGTTTGTTATATCACATAAAGGTGATATTCTAGACGGTAAGTTCAGATCGAAGATTGAGTTCGTGAAGGACAAAAACTTTAGTAAGATGGTAGCATAAATTGGTATACAAATTGTTACTAATATGGTATAATATGTGTATACATAAACGGAGAATATAATGGAACTAAGTGATAACACCTTGCAAGTATTACGTAATTTTTCTAGTATTAACCAGAATATTATGATCCGCGAAGGTAATACTGTTAAAACAATCTCAGAGGCTCGTAACGTATTGGCTACAGCTGTAGTCGATGTAGAGTTTCCACAAGATGTCGGTATATACGATCTCAACGAATTCATTGGAGTACTTGGTCTTGTTGATACTCCACGACTTAAATTTGATGATCAGTCTGTAACTGTTAGTGACAGCACTGGTCGTTCAAAAGTCAAATACTTCTTCTCTCCAGAAGAAACTTTGACAACTCCTCAGAAAGATATTAAAATGCCTGATGGCGATGTAAAGTTCACTCTTGATAACGATACTCTTAATCGTTTGAAGAAAGCTGCATCTGCTCTTGGTCATTCTGAAGTATCCATCACTGGCAAAGATGGTGTACTTAGTCTTTCTGTTTTAGAAAGCCAGAACTCTACATCAAATGCATTTTCGATCGATATTGATGGAGACTTTGGTGATGCCAACTTTAACTTTATCATGAGTATTTCTAATCTTAAGATCCTACCTGGTGATTATGACGTAAGTATCTCATCTAAGTTAATCTCTCAATTCTCTCATAAAGAATTAAATGTTCAATATTGGATAGCTTTAGAAAAAACCTCAACGTACGGAGTATAATATGTCTGAACAACTTTCAGGTCAATACAAAGAGATCACCGAGACTGCCAATAAGGTAGCTAGAAGTACCATTGCAGTGGTTGATGCAATCACACAGCGTGGTGGATTCAAAGGTGAAGAACTTTCAACTATCGGTCAGCTTCGCGACCAATGCATTCAAATCGTCCAACTTGCTGAAGAGATTCAACAAGAAGAAGCAATGCAAAGCTAATATCGGGGCTTCGGCCCCTTATCCTTTTGAGAGAACTATATAATGTCTAGTGATTTTTTATGGGTCGAGAAATATCGACCCCAGACTATTTCTGATTGTATCTTACCTGATACACTAAAACAAACATTTCAAAAAATCGTCAATGGTGGCGAACTTCCCAATATGTTATTTACTGGTACAGCTGGTCTAGGTAAGACCACTGTTGCCAAAGCACTATGCAAAGAATTAAATTTAGACTGGATTATTATTAATGGATCTGAAGAAGGTAATATCGATACACTTCGAACAAAGATCAAACAATTTGCATCAACAGTCTCGCTCCAAGGTGGATACAAAGTGGTTATCCTTGATGAGGCTGATTATTTAAATGCACAATCAACTCAACCAGCACTCCGCGGATTTATTGAAGAATTTGCAAATAACTGTCGGTTTATTTTAACATGTAACTTTAAGAATCGTATTATTGAACCACTACACTCACGGTGTGGTGTTTATGAGTTTAATACTACAAAGAAAGAAATGGCTCAACTCGCCGCGCAGTTTATGAAGCGTATGCAGTTTATTCTAGAAGAAGAAGGTGTATCATATCATCAGATGACAATTGCAGATATGATCATGAAGTATGCACCTGATTGGCGTAGAATTATTAATGAATGCCAACGTCAATCACTTGGTGGCGTGTTGGATGTTACAACAAATGCTACTGATAATTATAGTGATCTATTTACTCATCTTAAATCTAAAGATTTTAAAAAGATGCGTTCGTGGGTTTCACAAAATGTTGATGCAGATGCTTCGGCAATCTTTCGATCGATCTATGATCGTATGAATGAAAAGATTAAGCCTGAATCTATTCCTCAGCTTATTCTTATCCTAGCAGACTATCAATATAAAAATGCTTTCGTAGCAGATCACGAGTTGAATATTGTAGCATGTATGACAGAAATCATGGCAAGTGTAGAATTTGTATGAGTCCCTTTGATTATCTGAATGCTATTAATTATTCTAAGAAAGATATTATGATTGATGACTTAACAGAAAAAGATTATAATTCTTTCATGATTAACCGCGGGCTGTCTTATTTTCCAGACACAGTATTGGCTGCAAATGAGATGAATACACACCATCAGATCGATCCTCGCCTTCAATTTGATTTTCTTATAAATATTATTCGTAAGCGGAAACGCTTTTCAAAATGGAATAAGAAAACAATTGACGGTGACATTGAAGTGATAAAAGAATATTATGGTTATAGCGAAGCTAAATCATTACAAGTATTATCTCTTCTTTCACCTGAACACTTAAAAGAATTGCATAAGAAGGTGAATAAAGGTGGAAGAAAATAAGTTAGTAGAATGGAACCCGAGCAAAATGCTCGAAGTGAATTTAAATGAGCCAGATGATTTTTTAAAAGTAAAAGAAACTCTAACTCGCATTGGAGTTGCTTCGAGAAAAGAAAAGAAGTTATTTCAATCTTGTCATATACTACACAAACAAGGTAGATATTTTATCGTACACTTCAAAGAATTATTCTTGCTAGATGGAAAAAAATCTAATCTAGAAGAGAATGATGTAGCTCGCCGAAACACTATCGCTACACTTATGTCTGATTGGGGTCTCATCAGTATTGATAATTCTGACACGGCAAAACCCCTTGCTCCTCTTAGACAAATTAAAATCATTTCTTTTAAAGATAAGGACCAATGGGAGCTTTGTCCAAAATACAACATAGGAAGTAAATGAACTATAAAAAACAAGAATGTGTAAATTGTGGGAAAGAATTTAGACAAGTTTTAGACCACGCATGGATCGTTTATTGTAGTACAAAATGCGCTGATGAACACGAGCGAAATACAAAATCACTTAGAAAGGATGATAGAGATCTTCGGCAGTCTGCCTGATCCTGTTCATCAGCCAAAAAAATTTAAATATATGTTAGAACTATATAAGTTCTTGTATATATAGAAGTGGATGCGGAATTGGTCCGGTCCTAGTAACATAACCTTGCTTTAATTAGGAGGTCAATCATGACAGCACAAGGTGTACATACGCTCTTTCCCCGTTCAGCATTTGTAGGGTTCGATCATTTATTCGATGAACTCGATCGAGTGGCAAGAAACGCGAACGATAATTACCCGCCTCATAACATTGTAAAGGTAGACGACCACAATTATCTAATTGAATTGGCCGTTGCCGGATTTGCTCGTGAAGAACTAGATATTGAGGTAAAAGATCGTTCACTTAAGGTGAAAGGTAAGCACGAAAATCGTGGTAGAGAATATATCCACAAGAGTATTTCTAACAAGAAATTCGAAAAAACATTTCGTTTGTCTGAATATGTTCAGGTAAATGGAGCAGATCTTAAAGACGGTATACTTGCCATCGAATTGGAAGTTGTCGTCCCAGAAGAAATGCGTCCTCGTAAGATTGAAATTTCAAACTCTCGAGGTATAACACATGACAACACAAGCAACTCGACTACCCGAGATTCGGAAGCCGTCCTTCTCACTGAAGGATCTACTGAGTCCGGTAACTAAATTCATCGTTCGTGTCTATGATTCGTTCGTTGAAGCTCGCCAACTACAGGCGGCAATGGAAACGGCACAACATTTGAAGGCATTCAATAAAGACTTCAAACATATGTCGTATAATGATATCATTCAACAAATTATGGGTGATATTAGAAAGGAACGTGAGTAATTCAATATTGGGATATTCCTAATGATTATATTATGTAGTTTGGGAAATGCTCACGTAAGACACAAGTCTATTTTGGACACATACACACACAGGAGACACTATTATGTCGAACAAAAATCCATTTGAAATCCGTTCAGATATGCTGGCACTTGCAAAAGACTATATGGATCAGCAGTACCAGATGAATATTGCTTTTGCAGAAAAGGCATTAGAGACTGGTAGAAAATCTATTGAGGAAGTACAAGGTATGTACAAGATGTACTCAGTAGAAGAACTAATGGAAAAGGCGAAAGAAATGTATTCTTTCGTTTCTAAGAAAGACTAATAATTAGAGGGAGTCCTTCGGGGCTCCTTTCTATGGGAGAAAATATGAAATTAAGTAAGAATTTTTCACTGGCTGAGTTTACTAAGTCTCAGACAGCAGAACGCAAAGGTATCGATAATACTCCACAGGGAGATCACATGGATGCAGCAGTCGCTCTTTTCGAAAATGTTGTACAACCTGTACGAGATCACTTTGGTCCTACTGTGCTTAATAGTGGTTATCGCTCCCCTGAGCTTAATGCTGCTGTCGGTGGATCTGCTACGAGTCAGCATTGCAAAGGTGAAGCTGCTGATATCGAAGTACCAGGAACTCCAAACGCGGATCTCGCAGAGTGGATCCGGGATAATCTCGATTTCGATCAACTCATTCTTGAGTTCTATACTCCAGGTATCCCTGATTCTGGCTGGGTGCATGTTAGCTATAAAGCTGATGGAGATAATCGTAAATCTATTTTGACAGCATCTCGTATTGATGGTAAGACTGTATATAGTGAAGGCATCAATGCTTAAGGATAAGGCACGTGAAGTTTGGCTAAAGCTATTAAAAGCTGAGGCCAGACACCGTACTAGAAAAATTGAAAAACATGAAAAACGCTTAATTGAAATCGAATTGGAGATGAAAAAGAATGGCAGCTAAAAGTTCTATGGGTGTTGCATGGCGCCCAGAATCTTTTAAAAAGGGTACCTCTATTGGTAGAGGAACATTAAAAACTTCTTCTATGAATAAAGCAAAGAAGAGATCACACAAGACATACAGAGGACAAGGGTAATGGAAGGTAGACCAGTACCTAACGTGACTTTCAAGAAGAGAGTCCGTGATGAATCTATCGGAGGGGATAATCCATTCAAATGGGTAGACGTAGAAACAAAGGATATTTTCCTGGGCAATCGTGTCGTAGTGTTTGCGCTACCGGGTGCGTATACACCCACTTGCTCTACATATCAAGTGCCGGGTTTTGTAGCACAACACGATGTTATCAAATCTCATATGATTGATGCGATCTATGTGTTATCGGTAAATGATACTTTTGTTATGC
>Ga0213864_10000693_pt1 | contig 15261 bp, 21 predicted proteins | sample PICome_5_FD_160078 | JGI IMG/M metagenome (GOLD analysis project Ga0213864, IMG submission 160078) | Coastal seawater microbial communities near Pivers Island, North Carolina, United States - PICO247 | ecosystem: Environmental > Aquatic > Marine > Coastal | place: USA: North Carolina... | reverse complement strand
ATTTATCACTAACTTAAATAGATATAATGATACTATGATTTTATATTTTTTTACTGAATTTATAAAATATTTCAATTTATCTGATAATACTAGATTAGTTGCAAAAGGTAAATATAATGATTTTGTAGTTTATCATAATAATTCATTTTATTGTATGCATTAAATTCGTCACTTCTACTTTCCATCCTAATTGTTTTAATTTATCTGAATTGATTTCATATCTTTTATCATTAAAAGGTCTATCATTTACATATCTTATATGTTCATTTATGTCGTCTTTACCTATGATTAATTTAGCTAAGTCAATTATTGATATTTTTATTTCACCACTTATATTATATATTTCATTTATTTCACCTTTTGTTAATACTGTTATAATTGCATTAGATACATCATCAACATAAATAAAATCCCTAATAGAATCACCATTACCATGTATTGTTATTTTTTGGTTATTTTTAAATTGTTTAATAAATTTAGGAATAACTTTTTCTGGATATTGATTTGGACCAAAAACATTGTTACATCTTAAAATAATAGTATTTAAATTATAAGATTTTTTATAACTATTAACATACATTTCTGCTGCTGCTTTACTTGCGGCATAAGGATTAGTTGGTAATAATAAACTATTTTCAGTTTTAATATCAGTTTGATTTACACTTTCACCATATACTTCGTCTGTGCTAAAATGTAAAAACAATATATCTTTATTTATATTTTTAACACAATCTAACAATGTATGTGTTCCCATTACATTATCTATTGTATAATCTAATGAATTATCAAAACTATTATCAACATGTGATTGTGCAGCAAAATGTATAATATGTGTTATATTATATTCTTTTAATATAAAAGAAATTAAATTTTTATCATTTATATCTGCTTTTATATATTTATATTTTTCATTATTTATTGAAAAATTTTTATTTGAACAATAACTTTCTTTATCGATATTTATAATTTTATTAAAATTTAATTTATTATTTTCAAAAATAAAATTAATAAAATTAGAACCAATAAATCCTAAACCACCAGTTATTAGGATATTCATTTTTTTTTATAAATATTTTTTAAAAATTATTCTAAACGAATATGTTGTTTTATAGAATTTAAATCTTTTACATTATAATTTAATATTACTTTTGTTAATTGTTTCCAAAAATTATCATTTAAATATTTTTTATTATTTTTATTAATTTTAACTAACTTTTTCTGAAACCAATCTAAAGATTTTATTGATTTATCCATATCTGTATTTATATCAACAACATTAAAAGGATTCATATATCCATCTTTTATTAATTTTAATATAAAATTTGATACATCATCGTTATTTAAACATTTTTCTGGTATTGATTTCCACATATCAACAAAATATATATAATTATAACTCGGACATTTTATAAAATTTTCTTTACAATCTATAAAAATATCATTATTATCTATAATTAATAAATTTTCAGCTGTTATATGTTTAATTTTTTTATTAATTTTATTAATTGATTTGTAAAAATCACCATTGATTTCTAAACAATCTGTTCTAGTTAATATTGGTCTATCAAATTTAATATTACAACATTTTTCAATCCATTTAATTTCTTTTAAAGCCCATTCTTTTTGACTTGCAGTATAAACATATATCTTAACATCTGGTATTGCCATTAATAATGTTCTTATAAATTGAACAAAACCAGAACGAATTATACCTGATTTTTCATTATAACAATTTGTAATTGGTGGTAATTTACTTGCTTTTTTACATAAATTAAATGTTAATAACTGATACGTTATATTACCTATTATTGTATTATCTAAATCTAATATTAATGTTGGTATCATTTACTTATTACTATTATTATAATTCTTCTCCATAATATTTAAGTGCCTCATAAGCACAATTATTTTCTGCATCCTTTTTTGTATTTCCATTTGCACTTCCTAATATATTATTATCACGATCTTTTACAATATATGTAAAGATTTTTTGCATATTATTTTGAGATACATTTGTTTCTAAAAATTTTGGCATATCTTGAAATCTATTCTGCATAAATGATATTAATGTATCCTTATAATTTATATTTTTTATAATTAAATCTACCATATCTATATGTTTTTCAATTATATTTATAATCCAATTTTCAACTAATTTAATATCATTACTATCTATATATAATGCTCCTATAAATGCTTCAAAAATGTCTTCTAATATTTTATAATTATCTCTACCATTAATTTCTTCAATTTGTTTAGAAATTATAGCATATTTAGTAAATCCAATAGTTTGAGATAAAAAACCTAACATTCTACCATTAACAATTTTAGTTCTCATTTTTGATAAAAATCCTTCAGATTGATCAGGATATCTAATATACATATATTTAGCTATAATATATCCTAATATAGAATCTCCTAAAAATTCTAAACGTTCATATGGCATCTCTTGTAAAGGCAAACAATCATCTGGACAACTAATATTTCCTGTTACAAAATCACTATTTTTCATACAACAATAACTTTTATGAACAAAAGCATTTCTAAATAAATTTATATTTTTTACACTATAATTTATATCGTGTTCTTTAAAAAAATTATTTAAATCATTATCTGTCAATAATATATTTATATTATTATATGGTGATAATTCTTCTGTAATATCTTTTGTTTTATTATGAATACCTGTTAATTTTTTCATACTATATTATAGTATATAAATATATTCTTTATATAAATATTAAATATGTTATTATTAGATAATCATTTTTCTAAATCTGAATATAAAATTAAAGATAATATTGGTTATTATGTTACTATTGCAAATAAAAAACAGCCTTCACGATTAGAATGGTGTGAATTATTATCATCTGTTAAAAATTTTTATAATATATTCAAAAAAAATAATAAATTCAAAATTATTCTTGATTTATCATTACTCGGTTACCTTACTCCTTTACAATACTTTGAAATTTTACGGATATTTTTTACTAAAAAAAATAAAGAAATTAATAAGGAATATCTCATTGATAGCACTATTATTCTTGATAATCAAAATACTATTTCTAATTTTCAAAAAATTTTTGGTATTATTAAACCAATAAAACCAATATATTTTGAATCTAAAAATATGAATAATAATAATAACTATTATAATATAACAGATGAACTTAAATTATTAGAAACATTTATTCAAGATTAACTTATTAACAATAATTTTTGTTGATTGTGTCTATTTTTTTATATTGTTTTTATTTAATTATTATAATAATGTCATTTAAACATATATTAATTAATAATGATTTCTGTATTGCTTCCTATCAACTTAAAGAAAATAAAAAAGATCCATCATTAAAATGTCAAATAAAAAAAAATTATCCGACTGATATTGAATTTGATGATTTTATAAATTCTATTTATAATTTTTATAATAATATTATAGATAAAAATTTAGAATTTAAAATTAAACTTGATATTAAATTACTTGGTTTTATTGGATTTAATAAAATATATCAATGTGTTAAATGTTTTATTAATCCAGAAACTAAAATTATTAATGAACGTTTGTTAATTAATACAACTATTTTTATTGAAAATGAAAATTTAAAATATTTAATTGAAAGTATTTTTTATTTATTGAAACCAACTAAACCAGTATTAATAAAAACAGAAGATGATAATCAAATATTAGATTATTCTGAAAGAGATAAAAATTCAGCAATAGAATTAACAGAAGAGGATTTAAAAAATAAACTTAATATAAATAATATAGATGAAATTAAGTTACACAACTAAACTTTTTTTAAAAAAATCTGCATTAATACCAATATTATATACAACAATTTTAAATCCACATGTTAAAAGTTTAGAACATATATATCCTAAAAGTTTGTGTAATAAACCACATAATAAAGATATACATAATATTTATCCAACATCATATAATTTAAATTTTATACGTTCTAATTATAATTTTTCAATTTTAAATATATCTGATTCTGATGTTATTAATATTAATAATAATTTAATATCAAAAAAAAGACAATTATTTTATCCCAGAGAAGAAGATAGAGGTATCGTTGCTAGAGCTATTTTATATATGAATTATAATTATAATTACAATAAATTTGAAAATTTAGAAATGTATCTAGAATGGAATAATAAATATAAACCAACTTTTAATGAATATGTACATAATGAATTTGCATATAAAATTCAAGGTAATCGCAATATTTTCATTGATCAACATATAAAAAATATTTGATTAATTAATTAATAATTATGTCAATCTCTCCTTTTATACGTCAAAGTGTTGTTATCGGTGAATATTCAATTAGAGATATAGTTATAGATAATAAAAAAACTGAAGATATTTGGAATATTAAAACAGATAAATTAAGAATTCTTTTTTGTGGAACATATCCAATTGGAACTACAAATGGTTATTCTAAAATTACTTATTATACTTCAAAATTTTTAGGTAAATATGAAGATGAAATAGATTTATCAATATGGGGATTTCAAAATTATAAACAAACATCTGGTGCAATTAGAACTGAAATACCTAATAATGTTAAAATAATTGATCCATTACAATTAGAAAAAGATAATAATGTTAAAGGTTCTGGATTTGGTGAAAATATAATTGGAAAACATCTAAAAGAAAATTCATATGATATAATCATAATATTTAATGATAGTATGATAACTAGTGCATTAACTGCTAATATTATTAATGAAATGCATGAATATCGTTCTAAATTTAAATTAATTTCTTATATGGATCAAGTTTATATGTATCAAAAACCTAGTTATATTGAAATACTTAATAAACACTTTGATGCTATTATAGCATTTACATCTTATTGGAAAGATACCGCATATAAAATTGGTATTAGAAAAGATATGCCTATTTATACTTATAATCATGGTTTTGATACACAAATTTATTTTCCAATTCCTACAGAATATTGTAGAGATTATTTCAATTTACCAAAAAATGCATTTATTATTCAATCTTCTAATCGTAATCAACCTAGAAAAGCATGGGATATCGCTATTATTTCATGGGCTAAGTTCGTTAAAAGACATTGGTTAATTAATGTTAAAAAAGAAAAAACCACTTTTAAAACTAATCATTACACCAAAAGAAATATTCTTTTTATGATTGGAACTTCTAAAGAAGGATTTTGGAATATTTTAGATTTATTAGAACATGAATGTAAATTAATAGAATTAGATTTTGAATATGCTAAAAATACTTTATGGTTTATTGATAATCCTCAAAGGGTATCAGATAGAGATATAAATATTTTTATGAATGCATGTGATGTTAATTTTGCACCAGTTCATGCAGAAGGATGGGGATTAACATGTAGTGAATCATTAGGAATTGGTAAAGCACAAGTAGCTTCTTATGTTGGAGGTCATAAAGAATTTATGAATGAATCAATATCTACATTAATAAAACCAATTATGTATAAATATGGTGAAATCAGTTCTAAAATGAAAGGAATTGGTTCTATTGATGAAATATGCTTACCAGAAGATTTTACAGATGGATTATGGAAATATTTTTCAAATCCAGATTTATGTCAAAAACATGGTTCTAAAGGTAGAAAACATATCCTAGAAAAATATAAATGGGAAACTGTTACACATAACTTTAAAATTAATGTATTAGATAAATTTAAATCTTAACCGCAAATTTTATCATACTCTTTTTTTATTTCTTCTTCTTCTTCTTGTGTTAATTCTCTCATTTCACTAAATAATTCCTTCAATTCATCTTCATTATTACATTTACTTATCGATTTTGCTATCGCTTCACTACTTTTTTTTAATAAATCTGATATTTGAAGAAAATTTGATATTTTTACCAATTCACAATTTTCATTAAAAGTAATATCATTTTTATTATTTGAAATTATATCTATTAATAATTGAATATTATTTTTAGAACAAGAACTATCATTTAAAGGTATAATTTCATCACTATCAGGATTAAATTCTAATAAATTTTTAAAAAATTCAGAAGATTGTAATATATCATAATCAATATCTAATTGATATTTATCAAATGTTTCTATTTTAACCATTTTAAATCTATAAAATTAAACAATCATTTTTTTTACATAAAGTAAAATTAATCCAAATATAATATTTATATTTTTTATATTTAATAATTTCAAATTAAAAATGTAAAAAATAAAACCTATATTTAATAATAAAATTAAATATAATTCTATATTATTTCTATAGAAAACTACAATATTATTTATTATATTTCCACAAAATATTATTTTTAATATATATTGATTATATATATTTTTTTCAATTATTAAATATATATCATCCATATCATTTGCTCTGTCACCTAATTTATAATTTGTATTATTATATTTTTTATAACAATATGTTATCAGACATTCATTTTTACATATAATCCATGATAAATATAATCCAAATTGATAATTTATATAATATATATCATATTGAATAGAAAATATTAAAGGATAAAATGTTACAATAAATAATATAAAAACATGAAAATAACTTATTATTAACATTTAATAAATATAATATGTTAAAATTAGATATATATTACCAAAATTTACAACATTTTTATTACCCACAAACTATATATTTAAGAGGAATTCAAGCTATTAAATCATATTATTATCTTTTAGAGACTAAAAATATATGTTTTGATTCTTTAAGATATATTGTTATATCATGGTATGATTATGTAAATCAAAATGGTAATTTTTTAAGTGAAAAATTTGAAACTAAAAATTATTTAAAACATGCTGAATATTTAAGTCAAAATATTATTAAATCAGATTTAATAGATTTAAATAAAAAAATATTACCAATATCTAATTTAACAATTGATCAAAAAGAAATATTACAAAAAATGGTTTATTTAGAAAAAGGTTTATTTATTCGTGAATTAAATTTATGATATATATTATAATATGTCATCAATAAGTATAAATGAATTATATGATATAAAAAAGAAAATTAATAAAAATCAAGTTAAAACATATAATCAAGTTGTTGAATTATGTAATAAAAAAATTAAAAGAATTGCAGAACATGGAGGTTATACAACTTTTTTTTCAATTCCATATGTAATAATTGGATTACCATTATATAATATTGAAGCTTGTATAAAAAATTTAATAAATGTTTATAAAAAATCTGGTTTTTTAGTGAATAGATTACCAGAACCAAATAAAAATATAGTATATATATCATGGGATCCAAATGATATAAATTTAAATAAAAATAAAATAAAAACACTTGGTATCAATTAAAAAATACTATTCTTTTTTCTTCTATAATTGTTTCTATTTTTTTATTTGAAACAACATTTTTACTGGTCATTATTTTTATAATTTCTGAATAATTTTCTAAAATATATTCATATATATTATTTTTAAAAAACCATCTAAATAAATTTAACTGTCCAATAGTAGTTTCTAATTCACTACCATCTGATAATGAATATATAATTCTTTCATGCCTACGAAATGGATCAAAAAACATTTTACTAAAAGATTTTAATTGAGCTCTATAATCAGTATGCATATTAAACTTCCTTAATTTTGCTGCATATTCAATTTTATTTGGTAATTTTTTATAAATTAAATTTTTATCATCATCAATCCAATATTGTATATTATTGTTTTTTGCATAATGAGTTAATAACCAATCAATTAATCTTAATGATATAAAGCTTTTTCCAGAAATAATTTCTTTTAAATAATGTATTTTTGTAGGATTATTTTTAAAATATTTAGATATTGAAGATAATAATAATGCTTTACCAGTAACATTGTCCATTTCTAAGTAATATAAAATCATAATTTCTTATATATTAATTATCCCAATGTGGTTGAGAACCAATTTCTAAGTCTTTACGATTTGTATCTGGTCCAATTGTTGATATCATCCATGGACTAACAGGTTTAACTGGATTTGGAGGTTCTGAACGTAATTGTAAATTAGGATTACGTAAAGTATTTTGAACAGTATTTACACCAACTGTCCAACCAGCAGTTAATAAATTTTGATCATCAATTGATGCACCTGTTGATGGATTCATATTTGCCCATTTTGAATTAGTAGCATCTAAATCTGCCGGTAGTAAATCTTTAGCTGTTAAACTACTTCTCGGAAAACAACTTGTCTCATTATTACCAGAAACATTATTCATACCATTTGATTCTACTTGTGTATAATTTGATTCTTCATTATCCATTGGTGAATATTTTGTATCATTTTGCATACCACCAGAATTCATTACATTTTGTTCATTATATACATCCGCTACTGAATTTCCCGGTTGTTTATTATTAAAATTTTCATAATTAAATACTTTACATTTGCTATTATATGCTTGAAATAATAATATTAATAATAGCAATAATATTAATAAAGAAAAATATAAAACAAGCTTGTTATTATCTTGTGCCATATTATGTTTTATCTAATATAAGATAAAAACTTTCTGATAATCTTTCAAAATTTTTAGATTTATATATTTCACTTAATTTTTCTTTCTCATTATTTAATATCTCTAACCTTTTATTTATCATATTTTCCAAAATATTATATTTATCTTCAAATACATCACTTAAATTTTCATTTATATAATCCATTTTTTCTAAAGTTCTTAATAACCATCTAATATAAAAATTATTATTTTTTATATAAATTCCAATTAATTTTATTGAAATATTTTTCAAATTATTATTATTATAACAATTATCCATTAAATCATTTATATCTTTAAATCCATCTAATTTTGGATTATAATCTAAATGTATTATTATACTTAATATATTATTTTGACTATTAAAACATGGTGTATATTTATTTATTATATCTTGATCACTCATATTATTTACAAACCAATTTTTATTATTTTCTAATACAATACTCTGTATTAATAATTCAATATCTTCTAATTTATTAATATCATCTTTTTCATTTATTTTTATTAATAAATTATATTTATTATCACTTATATGATTTATATTTACAATATCTATATTTATTAAACTTAATATATAATCATTTATTGGTGTTGAAATATAAAAATTTGATTTCTTTGTTATTGCGTTAAAATTTATCATTTTTATATAATTAAAATATTAAGTTATCAATGACAGATACGCATAATAAAAAAAAAACTAATACTGATTTTTTAATTAATTTCATAAAAAAAGAATTATTAGAAAGTGATTTTAAAGATCAATTACAATTACAATTATTATACATAATAATTCCAATTATTATTATTATAGCAATATTAAATTTTTTTACAACTTTAGGTGCAATGTTTCTTTTTAAGATAAATTGTTAATATATTCTTTTATTGCTTTATCATATTTCATAAATTGTTTTACACTTTTTGTTATTGTTACTTCACTAACACCACATATTGACGCTATATTTTTTTTTTCAATATCTATATTATTATTATTACAATAATAACTTAAAATTCCAGCCGCAGAACTTGTTGGAGAATTATCCCTTATTATATCTTCTTCATATAAATATTTTGATAATTCAATACATGTATTTATATCTTTTTTTGATATATTTAATTTCGAACCAAATCTAGATATAAAATCTTGTGGTGATGATGAAGATACATTCATCGGATTTAATTTTTGAAATCTTGCATTTCCTTTTGTTAAAACTATCGGTGTTATATTAAACATATCTGATATTTCTTTTATACTCCTTGGTACCTTGTTTATTATACAAGCATAATAAACACAACTTGCTACCAAACCATTATTATTATCACCACGTGATATCTTCAAACTTGATACATTTTTATACATTATCTTTGCATCATATAATACCTTACCAGATATACCCATATTATTTGTATTATTTGAAAATTTCTCAAATACACTTAATAATTTTCTTTCACTATATGGCATACTAGTCCATGTTTGTAATTTACGAATACAATGAATTGCTTTTGTATCATTTGAACCTCTACCTATTATTGAACCTAATGAAGATTTTGGTAATAAAGCATTTGTTGGTAATCCACATCTTGACGGATCTTCACTTTTACTATCATCACCATTATAATATCTCCATTCTGCAGAACATTCAATTACATTATCTATTATATTATGACAATTTAGACATGTTACTAAATTATCATCTTTAATAAATTCAAATGAATTACAATTATTACATTTTATTATCTCTTCATTTATATTTGTTTTGTCCATAAGATTCCATAATTCATCATCATCCATTGTATAATATATTACTAAATAAATTCTTATATCATTTTTTATTCTTTTATAAAATTTAATTTATTTAATAAATTTAACTTTTTATCTTCAGGAATATATTTAAAATCTATTAATCTTATATTATTATTAAACTCTTTCAATAAATTATTATTAACCAACCATTCCTTTAATTCATTATCTAACATTTTACTTAACTCTATAGCTTGTTTTTTACTTATATTTCCTATTTTTTTTATATTATCTGATTTATCTCCTATTAAAGCTTTTAGTATTAAATGATTCTCTAATTCTATCTCCAATCTATCTACAATATCTTTAAATTGCATATTTACTATTTTGGTTTTTTTATCTATTAATTGAATATAATCATTATCATTTGTTATTATTATTTTTTCATTATTTACTAATTGTTCATGTAATATAGCTATTACATCATCACCTTCCAAATTATCACCCGATAATAAATTTAAATTTAATTCATTCATTAAATTTTCCTTAAAATACGTAAATATTTCTTTATTAAAATTTACATTTGTTATCCTTTTACCCTTGTAATTATCATGATATTTATTCCTCCATATATCTTCTCTTGAACAATCTAACCCAAAAATTATATTTTTTTCTATTGTTTTATATTTTTTTTTTATTTTTATCAAATCATTTTGAACATGCTTTTTAAATGCATCTAAAAAATCTTGATTTATTTTTTCATTATTAAAAGATAATCCTTGAAATGAATACCACTTTAAAGTTGCAAAATACCTATAAAATATATAATAACTACAATCTATTAATATTAAAGGTTTATCATTCATATAAATAAACATATTATATTATAAAAATGATATCATTTTTTATTTTTATATAATTATATGTTACTTTATAACCAAATTAATTATGAAATTAATTTCTTTAAAAAACATAAAGATGTTAAATTATTATTAGTTAATATTACTAATATATATAACTCTTCATTCCTTTATTACGATAATAATGATTTTAACATTCAAATTAAACAACTTATTAAAAAAACTATTAAACGAAAATTAAAAGAAAAATATAGTAATGTTCAAGAACTCAAAAAAATAGTTATTAAAAATATTGATATCGAAGATTTAATTAGTTATAATTTAAATGATAAATTTATCGAATTATTTAATTATTTTTGGCAAAAAAAATCTCTAATTGTATCTAAAAAGATAGAAACTATTACTATTTATAATATAAATGTAAAATAAAAATGATTATTACTATTTATGTTTTAAGTATTTTATATATTATTATATTTTTTCTTTACAAAATTTTAAAAATCTTATTAATACCCGCTAGAGAATTAAGAAGAAGAATTAATTCTAGAATTATTTATTGGTATATTTTAACTATTTTAGATTGGATTTTTCAAAATATTTATATTTTAATTGCTGCAATCATTATATTTATTACAATTACATGCTTTTTAATTTTTATTTATATTTATTATCGTTTTATATTAGTTCCTATTTCTAAAATATGGCCTATTGGTTGTGAAATTTATAAAATTTTAGCATTCTTTCCTATTGCAGAAGTAAAAACTATGGGTATATTTAGTTTTCTTGATAAACTTATATTTAATAGTAATTTTAAATCGGGTATTGCTATTAATATTATTTTAGAATCTACAATTAAACATTCTGTTCCTAGAGATACTTACAATAAAATTAAAGATGTTATATTAAAAGATAGTAAATTTAGTATTGAAGAAGTATGTGGTGATCTTTCAAAAAAACTTGAAAATAAAGAACAAATGTATAATAATACAAATCTTAATTTATCTGAACAAGATATTATTGAACTTAAAAAAGATGCACTTATTAAACATTGTGTTAATACACAAATTCAAAATAATATTTATACTAATAACCCAGATGTTATGTCTAAAATTACAAATAAATTATATAAAAATGCTTGTACAGCTAAATTTAGTGATCTAAAAATATAATTCTTATAAATAAAATGATTAACATTGATTATAATAATATAGATTATTACGAACTCTTTTTTACATTACTTGTTTCAATACTTATAATTACTATATTATATGGATTGTTATGGCATAATAGTTATAAATCTGCAGTTAAATCATCTCGTTGTTATTTACCTGCATCAACACTTAATAAAATTCATATTGTTGCTAAAGATAAATATGATGAACCTATGTATAAAATTAAATATGACCTTAAAAAACGTTCTGCTTCAATTAAATGTGCATGTACAGAAGGTGATGTTATAAATACATTTAGAGATATTAATTATTTTAATATTAATAATTATAAAACTGAACCTAAAGATCTTAACTGTTCTTGTTCTGAAAAATTCAATTTAGTTGAAAAATTAAATACTTATTATTATGGAACACCCGGCTTAGTTAGATATATGCAAAATAAGAATGATACTTCTGTATTTGATCCAGCTTATGATGAAAATATTTCTAAATAACTCTTTCTTAATTTATCTCTCTGTTCATCTGTTAATTTTGGATAATCTATTTCAAATTCTAAATATAAATTTCCACGATTATTACTTCTTTGAATTGGCATACCCTTATTTTTAAATTCATACTTCTTATTTGGATAAACTATACCAAATTCACTTGTATTAAAATCTAACATTTCTTCATCCATTATATTAAACTTTACATTTGCACCACATATTGAACTTATAAAATCTATTTTCATTTTTGTATGTAAATTATTACTTTCTCTTTTAAATACATCATTTTCCTGTATTTCAATATTAAAAATTAAATTACCGGCTTTTTTATTTTTTACTTTTGGTTGTTCTCCACATTCATCTATACAAATTTTATGATTATTTTGAATCCCTTTTGGTATAACTAATTCTATAGTTTTTTCTATTTCATAACTTGCTTCTTCTAAATTTCCATATCCTACACCATTACACATATTACATTGAGATTCAAATACTTGAGTCATAATTCCTAAATTTCTAATATTTTTTATTCTACCTTTTCCATTACAATTTTCACATTCTGTTGTTTTTTCATGATTATAAGCTTTTAATTTTATTTTTAATGTTCTTTTTAAACCAGTAAAAGCATCTTTTAAACTTATTTTATAACTTTTTAATATATCATTACATTTCTGTTCTTCATGCCTTTGTGGTCCCCTTCTACCACCAAAAAAATGTGCAAAAATATCATCATGATTACCATTAAATCTATGTCCTTGTTGCCCACCATTATCATATTCTTGTTTTTTTTTTGGATCACTCAATATATTATATGCATTGGAAATATTTTGAAATGTTTTTTCGTCACCTCCTTTATCTGGATGATTTTTTATTGCTAATTTTTTATATGCACTTTTAATTTCATCTTGTGATGCTGTTTTATTTAAACCTAAAATTTTATATAAATCGTTCATTATATTTAATTTTTTTAAATTATCTTTATGTAAGGATATATTAACAAATGCTAAATGAATCAAATACATCAGATTTTTTAACTTCTTCAAACACTGATTCATTATCAGATAATGATTCAATTGATTCATTAGATTCTTTAGATTCTTTAGACGAAATAGATAATCAACAACATGTTCCAGTTTTTCAAAAAAATAAAAAACAAAAAATATTTGAAAATGAAGAAGAAAAAAGACAAGCAAAAGTTAGAAAACAACAATTATTAGAAAATAAAAGATTAGCAAGAGAAGAAGAAAAATCTAGAAAACAACAATTGTTAAAAAATAAAAGATTAATAAAACAACAATTATTAGAACAACAAAGACAAGCAAAAGAACAAGAAAAACTAAAAAAAGAACAAGAAAAAATTAAAAAACAAGAATTATTAGAACAAGAAAAATTAGCAAAAAAACAAGAACAAATTAGAAAACAAGAATTATTAGAACAAGAAAAACAAGCAAAAGAACAAGAACAAATTAGAAAACAAGAATTATTAGAACTAGAAAAACAAGCAAAAGAACAAGAAAAAGAACAAGAAAGATTAGCAAAAGAACAATTATTAGAACAACAAAGACAAATAAAAGAACAAGAAAAAGAACAAGAAAGATTAGCAAAAGAACAATTATTAGAACAACAAAGACAAATAAAAGAACAAGAAAAACTAGCAAAAGAACAGCAAAGACAAACAAAAAACCAAGAAAGACTAGCAAAAGAACAAGAAAGATTAGCAAAAGAACAAGAAAGATTAGCAAAAGAAGAAGAAAAAATTAGAAAACAAGAATTATTAGAACAAGAAAAATTAGCAAAAGAACAAGAAAGATTAGCAAAAGAACAATTATTAGAACAAGAAAAATTAGCAAAAGAACAGGAAAGATTAGCAAAAGAAAAAGAAAAAATTAGAAAACAAGAATTATTAGAACAAGAAAGATTAGCAAAAGAACAAGAAAAATTAGCAAAAGAACAATTATTAGAACAAGAAAGATTAGCAAAAGAACAAGCAAAAGAACAAGAAAAACTAACAAAAGAACAAGAAAGATTAGCAAAAGAACAATTATTAGAACAACAAAGACTAGCAAAAGAACAAGAAAGATTAGCAAAAGAAGAAGAAAAAATTAGAAAACAAGAATTATTAGAACAAGAAAGATTAGCAAAAGAACAATTATTAGAACAACAAAGACTAGCAAAAGAACAAGAAAGATTAGCAAAAGAAGAAGAAAAAAATAGAAAACAAGAATTATTAGAACAAGAAAGATTAGCAAAAGAACAATTATTAGAACAACAAAGATTAGCAAAAGAACAAGAAAGACAAGCAAAAGAACAAGAAAGATTAGCAAAAGAACAATTATTAGAACAACAAAGACTAGCAAAAGAACAAGAAAAACAAGCAAAAGAACAAGAAAGATTAGCAAAAGAACAATTATTAGAACAACAAAGACTAGCAAAAGAACAAGAAAGACGAGCAAAAGAACAAGAAAGATTAGCAAAAGAACAATTATTAGAACAACAAAGA